>ERZ842401.488-NODE-488-length-57959-cov-12.535801_pt1 | contig 57959 bp, 52 predicted proteins | sample MGYA00521270_ERZ842401 | MGnify/ENA primary metagenome ERZ842401 (study PRJEB31892, sample SAMEA3878208) | bioreactor metagenome | biome: Moose rumen | place: Sweden | collected 2011-10 | study: EMG produced TPA metagenomics assembly of the PRJEB12797 data set...
GCATATGTCTGTGATCAACTTGCTCCTAAGATAGGCGAATCGCCTTAGAATAAGACTGCCTACAAATCTTTAAGACCTTTTTTGATGTCTCTAAGATTCATGTCTTTTGCGAATTAATTCGGTGCAAACGAATAATTTTTGATAAAGCGCAGATTACTTCAATCCTGTACAGGTATGCCGGAAAGAATAAGTACCTTCGGCCTGATACCAGTACCAATAGTATGATGTCTGGAGAAGGGTGGCAAGGAGATCGTCCCCGTCGGGACCTCGAATGATATTGTTGATGCCGCGGGTCATCACGATATAATCTCCGTCAAAGACACCGAAATTGTCCCCGCCCCATGTGGGATCGGCGGGGACCCAGCCAAAGCCTGGGACAAAAAACTCGGCCCGCACGTGGTATTCGTCCAGTTTGCCATGCACCATGACAATATGGCGGGCAGGGATACCCTTGGCACGAAGCAGGGAAATAAATACGGATGAATAGTTGCCGCAGTCTCCTGTCATGCTGTTCATAAGGCTGGCAATGGTATGCAGGCCCGTATTAATATTCCCGTACGTCATATTTGTAGCGGTCCACTGGAAGCATCTGCGGGCATAATCAATGATATCCCCGCCAGCCTTGTCCCAAAGCGTATTGGCGGTAGAGACAATTTTACTGTGGGTGGGGTCGATGAGACCGTTGGCCTCTTTTTGAAGGTACTTCCGGCATTCCTCGGACTGCGGGTCATAGGCCGGGATATCCGTCAGCTGGGTTACGTCCACTACAACACGATATACCTCGGCATCAAAGGTTTCGGAAATGACATAATTCCCGGAAACGGGTATGGAGGGGGCATCCACATCTTTCCAGATATATGAATTGACACCGTCGGGGCATTGCTCTTCGGTGCAGCCGGGTGCCTCCCAATTTGTGATGGTTTGATAGTCGTTGGTCTGAGGGCGTGGCAACACGGCGTCAATCCGGGTAAACTGAGTGCCGGAGTATGTGAGTTTGATGCCGTTGGTAACCTTTCCGGAGGAAGCAACTGTACGGGTAACGAGTTTCGGTTTTTCGGTAACCGTCACCATGCACTGAGCCTGTTTGTCCAGGGTGGATACGGTAATGATGGCCGAGCCTGCGGCGTGGGCGGTGACCACACCGTCGGCGACCGAAGCGATGACGGGACTGGATGACTCCCAGTGCAGCGTATAATCACTCACGGCCCCCGGTGAAACGGTGACCTGCAACTGGGTTGAGGACTCCTCGACCAGACTTACTTGAGTCGGATACAGTTTGATGACAACCTCTTCCGGCTTGGAACAAGAAATGAACAGTAGCAAAGATACAAATACTACTTCAATAACCCGTTGATTCATAATCCGATAAATGACATTTATGACACTTCCCTCATTTTCAGCAAATATAGTATATTTGATATAAAAAACAAATAAACCACCCGAAGGTGGCCTATTGTTATCCTTGTGAGACTTGAATGATTACAATTCTTAAAGACCTTTCTTGATGTCTCTTAAATTCATATCGTTCTGAATTAATTCGGTGCAAAGATAAGCATTTTTCTTGAATATCGGCCCGGTTCTTTACCTTGTTCTGCCTTTTGGGGAAAACTCGGCCACGGTTTCAGGCGATTTTCGTGGACGAAATGCGTTTTTAGCTAAGTTCGTCCACGATTTTTGGCGGTTTTCGTGGACGAAATGCGCTTTTAGCTAAGTTCGTCCACGATTTTTGGCGGTTTTCGTGGACGAACGGGCATTTTCGGTAAGTTCGTCCACGGTTTTTGGCGGTTTTCATGGACGAAATGCGCTTTTAGCTAAGTTCGGCCACGTTTTTTGGCGGTTTTCGTGGACGAACGGGCGCGTAGGGCTTACTCCGCGCGCTCGGCGGCCTGGATGAGGGCGATGTTGAGCTGTTCCAGGAGGGACGGCGTGACGGAGGCGTTGCCCGCCGGGGCCGGGGTGTACCACGGCTGCGACTCGAAATAGGCCTTCAGGTCCTTGGACTGGAATACATAGCCGTGGGCGGCCAGGATAGCGTTTCGCATCACGCGAAGGAGGGGCTTGTCGTAGCGCTGCAGGCCACCGTTCAGCAAGGTGTGGCTGGCGAAACCGAAACGGCTTCCCTCATCGGCCCATTTCAGGTTGAAATAAGACACCGTCCGCTCATACCAGGGCTCCCCGTCTTCCATCTTGACCTCGGTCAGTTGAAGGCCTTCCGGGGTGGGCACGGCTTCCACCTTCCCCACCAGATAGGGGCCATCTTCACCGAAATCGAGCACACCGGTGACCATGCCGTTGAAGGTGACCGGCTGCAGGGGAAGCGGTTTCCCCGCATACGTCGCCCCGTCGGGCCGAATCTGCACCTTCTTCCCGCTTTCGGTCACGTAATCCCCGGCGATCACCGCCATCCACTGCTCCACGTTCAGGGCCTGGGAATCCCAGACCTGCGTGGCCTGCAAGGCGTCCATGAGCCGGTTCTTCCTGTCGTAGAAACAGATTACGTCCAGGCCGTCCTGCCGGATGCGGCGGGCATAGGCTGCCCCTTCAAACACATTCATTGCCCCGGACGGGCCGTCAGAGACGTCAAACAGATCCGCTCCGGCCGATGCCGGCGTCAGGACAAACTCAAGCTCTTCCCCTTCCGCCATGGCATTCATACGGACGGAGCCGTCTTCCGCCGGATGGGCGTCATAGACAAGATCGCTGCCGTACCAGAGGCTGCCCTCCGCGATGTCGGCCATCGGCCTTACAAGCGGCAGCACCTTGAGGACGATGTCGTTGTCGCCGATGACTTCCAGATACGGGTTGTCCGGATGGCTGACATAACTTACACGGCAGCCGAATTCGGCGCCGTACTTGGGCTCCTCGGCATTGCGGCTGGGCTGCAGCCTGAACAAGTCCGGCTTCGGGCCCCACTGCTCCAGGGTCAGTTCTTCGTCCCCGAAGGCATCGGCCATATAGACAATGGTGCCCATCCGGATTTCCCGGACGGTATAGACGACGGAGCCGTCATAAAACCGGTCTCCCACCCGGATGCCCTGCGCATGGGTGAGGGTGATGGCGCTCAGCGCGAATGCAATCAGTGAGATGATGAGCCTTTTCATTGTGAACAGATATTAAGAGCATCAGCCGGCAAATATAACCATTTTATAAAAAACTCGGCCATGGAAAGGCCTCATTTTCATGGACGAAACCGCGGGCCAGGCAAGTTCGGCCATGATGGCTTATTCCGCCCATTGTCGCAAACCATTTAACAATTCGGGACGCAGGTTTTGTGAAGGCGGGACGGGAGTTTCCATCCAGCGCCCTATTTTTGCCAGCACAACAATCGCAAAACTACTATGGGCAAAACAGAAACGAAAGAATTGTACTTTTCACCTGAAACACAGGCGTTTGGAATGCAGATGGAAGGAGGGATCCTTACCATCAGCGGCAAAGGGGCCGGGCTTTTCGGAGCCGGCGTAGATGAAAGTGATGCAGATGACAACGGTAGTACTATTTGGTAAGATTATGAAACAAGCCTTATTATTCGCATCCAGCACTCTCTTCGCAATCGTTGCTGCCGGATGCACGCAAGAATTACTTGACACACCGGTCCCTTCTCTCCCGGACAATCCCGGAGACAAAGTCACGCTCACCGTATCGGCTGTCACCAAGACTCCGGATGTCTCGGATGAGACCGGAACCAAGGTCTCTTATGGGGCCACGAATGCCACCTGGGAAACGGGGGATCAAATTTTCCTGATCAAAAGTGACGGAACCACAATCACGCTCACCCTCACTGATGGCGCCGGAACCACATCCGGTGAATTCTCCTCCACGGACCCGGTGGTGGCGGGCACCTATATTCCGTATGCCGTGAGCAAGACCTCCTTGGATAAAGGCTTCGTAAGCGTATCGGCAGGCGTCATAACCCTGAATTTGAGCACCCCAGGCGGCGGCTCGCTGGCCGATGCCCTGGAGCATGATATCCTCAAAGGGACGTCAGTGGACCTAACCGCCGACCAGACCACCGCGACAATCGGGAACCTTACCACGCACATTTTGAGCTATTTGCGTTTTCGTTTCACAAGTGTCTCCAAAGCCATCACGACCATCGGAATGGATTCGGCCGGCGGAGTGTACAGGACAGTGAGCATTGCCGCAAACGGTTCCGTAAGCGGGAGTGATTCCTCCACCGATGTGGTAAACGTAACGGCGTCGAACGATGGTGCAGGAACATACTCCGGCTATTTCGCCGTTCTGGGCAGCACCTCCACCAGCCTCATGGCTCACGCCGAAGATGAAGACGGAGGCAAATACACCCGGCTGGTGTCAACCAAGACGGCCAACTATACGGCCGGAACGGTTTATGGGAAGACAATCACTCTTACCGCGGATATGGTGACGGCGGCCGCAACCGGCTCGCTCAGCGAGCATCCTTGGAAAAACCTGGGCCTGAGCGTAAAATGGGCTGAATTCAACGTGGGGTCGTCCAGCGAGTATTCGTATGACCGGAACATCAGTAATACTGAAGGAGGAACCGCCGGAGCGACATGGTCCGGATGGCGCATTCCCACCCGCGCCGAAGTGCAGGAACTGTTCTACGCCAGCGAACGCCAGTGGGTTACCGGTTCAAACAATGGTGTCCGTTTCAATTGCAACGGTAATTATCTGGCAATGGGTGCAGGTGGTTATTACAGGGACCGGGGCGATAGAGATTGGGATTATAATATTGGCGCGACCGTTTATCTCTATATTAATGAAACCAATTCAGAAACCAATGGCACGGTTCGTCTTTGGGCAACGGTAAGTAGCTCCGGCACAACGTTGGGCTTTGGCAGTGCAAATCTAGGGAACAACTCATTTTATTTCTCCAACTATGCTGCCATGCGCCTGGTCTGCGACTACGAATAATTCGCTATCTTTGTAAGCGTGAAGCGCTTACTCCTCATACTGCTCACCCTTCTCGCCGTCGCGTGCTCGCGCAGCACCGGCGGCAGGGCGGAGCGGTGGCCGGACTTGCCGGAACCGCTCTCTTCGCCGTATGTGATGGTCCTGAATGGGGAACTGACCCTTTTCGGCGGGCATACGGACGGATTTGTGCTGTCACAGTCGGCCTGGTATCTCAGGGGCGGGTCGTGGCATAAAGTGCCCATGAAATACCCGCATGACCATGGCTTCTGCACGCTCCTGCCGGACGGGCGGGTGATGCTGGGCGGCAGCAGCGCGGAAGCCTTCGGCATCGGCCAGAGCTGGGGCGTGGAAATCTATGACCCGGCCACGCACAGTTTCACGGCCGAGGGCATCCTGGACCGCAAACGCGCCGGGGCGTCGGCCCTGGCCCTGCCGGACGGAAAGGTGCTGGTGAGCGGCAACTGGTACGCACCCGACGCGATGGAGGTTTATGAGCCGGGGAAAGGGTTCTCCTTCCTGAAAGAGGTCACTGTGCAGCGCAACACTCCTTACATCCTGGCATCGGCCCCGGACAATGCCATCGTCTTCTCCGGGCTGGACAATTACGGCAAACCCTCCGACGGCACGGTGGACCGGCTGCACGGAGACTCTTTCCATGAGCCCCTGCTGGACGAGTGGGAGCCATGGGCCGCCCAGCGGGCCGACCTTTCCATCGGCGAATACGCCCACCTTGTTCTGGCGCGCCACCGGGAAAGCGGGGAATGGGGCATCCTGCGCATCACGGGTGAGCATTTTTCCCTGCTGGAAATGGACACTGCCCTTCCCGCGCGTTCCGAAGCCGGCGGTTATATCTGGAGCCAACTGGCCGTGGACCGCAGCCGGCGGAGCGCCTATACGGTGGGGATTGATACGGAGGGGAATGCCTGCATCGCCCGCATCTGCTACGACCCCATCTTCGACGGCGGCCCGGCCGAAGTAACCCTGACGGAGTTCCCCGGCCCTTTCCCGCTGGCCGACACCTTCGCCCTGCTCCCGGACGGAACGCTAGTTCTCCCGGGCGGTAGAGACATCTCACCGGGGGGCGGCACCCCTACAGGAAATAACTTCAAGGTCCGTCGGGAAGTCTGGGCTTTCCCCACTGAAGCACCTCCCAAGGCCGATTTTCCCTGGTCCTGGATCCTGGTCATCGGCCTGATGCTGCTCTCCACGGGGGCCTTCATCATTCTCCGGAAGGGCACCGGCTCCGCCCCGGCGGCTGAAGCGGAGGACCTGCCGGTCACGCGGCAGCTGACCGAGCAACTCTCGCAAATCATCGAGGAGGAGGAGCTTTTCAAGCAGCCGGACCTTCGCGTCACCGACATCGCCGCCCGGCTGGCCACCAACCGCACTTACATCAGCGCCATCATCAAGAGCCTTTCCGGGGAAAACTTCTCCAACCTGATCAACGGCTACCGCGTCCGCTACGCGCAGAAGCTGATGAAGGAACACCCGGAGATGAGCATCTCTGAGATTGCCACCGAAAGCGGATTCTCCTCCCGCAGCGCTTTCTACCGCAACTTCAAAGACGTCACCGGCCTGAATCCGGCCGATTGGAAAAAGCAGGCTTCAGAGTGACCAAACAGGTCTTTTTCACCGACAAAATCGGCCGGTTCACCGATTAAATTACGATTAGACGCGTGTGAGGCGTACTTTTGTGGCGAAAAACACATACAGCCATGAACCCTGTCATCCGCATCTCCACTCTCGTCGCAGTCCTGCTGCTTTCCGTCCTACCGCTCCGTGCCGAAAAAGAAAAGGAGCCCGAACAGCAGCGCGACCGGGTTGTCGCCGTCCCCGTGAAAAAAGAGATTGCCAAATCCGGCTGGAACGTGGGCCTGATGCCAGCCTTCAACTACAGCACCGACCTGGGTTTCTCGTTCGGCGCCCTGGCGCAGGTCTTCCATTACGGCGACGGTTCCGACTATCCCAACTATCGGCATAAATTCATGGTGAACGCCATGCTGTATACCAAAGGCGCCAAGCAGGTGTCGATGAACTACGACTCCAAGCACCTGATTCCGGGCTACCGCGTGACGGCCGACATCTCCTATATGGACAATCCCCTGTACGGATTCTACGGATTCAACGGCGCCGTGTCGCCCTATTATGCCGGGCTGGACCTGCACAAAGGGGCCGACAAGCAGGACGGCATCGCCTTCTATGCCAATTACCAGCGGCAACTGCGGGCCAGCCTGGACCTCCAGGGGCGCGTGGCGGACCACCTGACCTGGATTGGCGGCGCCGCCTATTCCTGGCAGTCCTACAGCCCGGTTTCGCTGCCGGTGTATGCCGCTTCCGGCTCACTCTACGAGCAGTACTTGGAGGAAGGGCTCATCCCCGCGGAAGACACCCACGGGCACCGGGCCGAGCTCAAAGCCGGGCTGCTGTACGACACCCGGGACTTCGAGCCCCAGCCCGCCCGGGGCATTTATGCCTCTGTCACCGCCATAGCCGGGTCGAGCTTTTCCGACGGCGGGGCCAAAGGGTCGCTGGTGCTGCAGGCCGACTTCCGCCACTACATCTCCATCTTCCCCGACCGGCTCACGTTTGCGTACCAGCTGGCGTACAGCGGCCTGGTGGCCGGTTCTCTTCCCTTCTACGCGATGCCGTCCTTTGCGATGCGCGGCACCTACAGCAGCCGGATCAAGGGGAACGGTGTAGCCTGGGCCAGCGCCGACGCGCGCCTTCGGCTGGCATCCTTCCAGGCATTCAAACAGAATTTCCAGCTGGGGCTGGTAGGCTTTGCCGATGCAGGGGCTGTCGTACAGACCTGCCGTCTGGCCGAGCAGGCCGCCCTGGGACGGCGGACCGTGGAGAAAACCCTGGACGGGGAACAAATGGGCCCCTATGCCAGCATCTACGACCCCTCCATTGCCACCCGCGAGCGGCTGCACACCAGCGTGGGCGGCGGATTCTGGTTCTCGATGAACCGGAATTTCATCACGGCCGTAGAGTTCGGACACCCGCTGCATGCGCAGGACGGCAGCTTCGGCCTTTACATCAATTTAGGATTTTCGTTCTGAATTGTGTATTTTTGCGTGACCTATGTCACGCGAAAGAAAACTCATATTCCTGGGCATTGTCGGGGCGCTGCTCATCGTGCCTTCCATTCTGCCCTACCTGATCGGAGGTGTGGCCCTTCCTTGGTGGACCCTTGCCCTGTATGCCGGTTTGGTTCTTGTCAATGCGTCTGTCTATCTGGTCTTCCGTTGTGTGCTGATAGACCGTTTTCTGATTCCCGGGCGGAAATGGGCTTTTCTGGGATGGGCGCTACTGGTGCTTGCCGTGGCCAGCCTTGTCCAGATTTCTGCGCTTGGGGGAAGCGCAAAGGCCCGGCTCGACGGAGAAATTACGGTCGGGGACTTTTTGGGATTCGGCGTCGTTCTTTCCCAGAAGGTGGTGGCCGTGATGCTGTCCCTCTTCACTGCCCTGATTGCACTGGCTGTCTCTTTTTCGGACCAGTGGCTCCGCGCCTCCTTCCGTTACCATCAGGCCGAGCGGGACAATCAGGCCCTGTCGGCCGACCTGGACCAGCTGAAAGGAGAGATGGACGCCCTGAAACGGCCTGCCGCGCAGCCGGAAAGCATCTCGGTGAAAATAGATCTGGTGATGACGCAGATTCCCCTGGAGGATATCCTGTACATCAAGAGCGACGGTGATTACATCGTCCTGCACCTTTCCGACGGCCGGGCGCCGATGGTCCTGATGACCCTGAAAGCCATGGAGAAGCAGCTCCCCTTCGACCGTTTCTGCCGCATCCACCGCTCCTATCTGGTCAACCTCTCGAAAGTGCGGGGGATGAAAGGCGGCAAAATCCTGGTGGGCCAGGAGGCGCTTCCCTTGTCAGACTCCTGCAAGGCCGCTTTCTTTGAGCTGCTTTCCCACAAGTCCATCGTCCTGAAGACAGAATAAACCCTTTGATTCCTAATTAAATACATCATACAGTTATGGATATACGGATTGGTAACGGATACGACGTGCATGCTTTGGCTCCCGGTCTCCCGATGTAGCTGGGCGGAAGATTCCGGGAGGAGAATCCCTCCATTACCTTTTACTCGGACCGCAAGAGCGTGACTTTATCCGTAAACGACATTGCCTACATCGAGTCCAACGACACGGAGGTCCATGTCGTTACCTTGGATGGAAAATCGTACAGGAACAAAACCGGAATGACTCCCTCCGAATGGAGAAAGCAGGCTGCAGGCTGAAAACCGCCCGGGGAGCCGGGGCTATTTGAGCAGGGAATCTACCAGCGCATCCACCTTGTCCTGCATCACGGTGGCAAGAAGAATCTTGCCGTCCGGGCCGATAACGTACTTGGTGGGGATCCACTGGATGTGATAGGCGTCGGAGATGGCGCTTTCCTTGCGGGACTTGAAATCCGAGAGCTGGAGCCAGCCGATGCCCTTCTCCTTCACATAGGAGGCCAGTTTGGCCGGGTCCGTGTCGAAGGAAACACCCACCATCACGATATCCTTGCGGCCTTTCAGCTTCTTCTGGAGGGCCAGGAGCTGGGGCATTTCCTCGCGGCAGTCCGGGCACCAGGTGGCCCAAAAGTCCAGGATCAGGGTCTTCCCCTTGAAATCCTTCAGGGAATAGGTTTTTCCGTCCGTGCCCTGGATGGTGAAATCCGGCGCGGGGCCTTCCTTGATCAGGTTGACGGCATACTGGGGATCCAAATCTTTGGCCTCTTCTTGGGCTCCGAGAGAAACTGCGCCGGCAATCATGGCGACCACAGCAAAGAACAACTTGATTTTCATATAGTTCACATTTATAAATTACTTGAACAAAGCCCGTACCAGGGCGGGAATATCGGCCACCTTCACCACTTCGATACCGGAAGGCTTGCGGTCGAAATGGGTATAGGACGATACGAAAATACGCCTGAAGCCCAGCCTCTCAGCCTCCACCGCACGCCTTTCGGCCTGGGAAACAGGGCGGATTTCCCCGCTGAGGCCCACTTCCCCGGCGAAGCATACGTCGGAGGAGATGGGATAGTCGAAATTGGAAGAAAGGACAGCGCAGATGACGGCCAGGTCGCAGGCGGGGTCGGTGATCCGCAGGCCGCCGGCCATATTCAGGAACACGTCTTTCTGGGCCAGCTTGAAGCCTGCCCGCCGCTCCAGCACCGCCAGCAGCATGTTCAGGCGGCGCACGTCAAACCCCGTTGCGCTGCGCTGGGCGGTACCATACACGGCCGATGAAACCAGCGCCTGCACCTCGAAAAGGAAGGGACGGTTTCCGTCCAGCATGGCCGATATGGCCGTTCCGCTGAGGCCTTCCTCATGCATGGGAATGAGCATCTCGGAGGGGTTGGCCACTTCCCGGAGGCCGGTGCCCGTCATCTCGAACACCGCCAGCTCCGAGGTGGAGCCGAAGCGGTTCTTGATGCTCCGGAGCACGCGGTAAGCCCCCCGGTTCTCCCCTTCGAACTGCAAAACGACATCGACAATATGTTCCAGGATCTTGGGCCCGGCGATGGAGCCTTCCTTGGTGATATGGCCGATCAGGATAACCGGAATGCCGCTTTCCTTGGCAAAGCGGAGCAGCGTGGCGGCCACTTCCTTGATCTGGCTCACGGAGCCGGCGGTGGATTCCACCGAGGGGCAGTACATCGTCTGCACCGAGTCCACAATCATCAGGTCCGGGGCCGTTTCCTGGGCTTCCGCCACGATGGATGTCATATCCGTCTCACTGTAGATGTAGCAGTTGGAGGCGTCTCCGCCCAGCCTGTCGGCCCGCATCTTCACCTGTTTCACGCTTTCCTCGCCGGTGACATAGAGGGTTTTCAGCTCCGGGCGGCGCAGGGGAAGCTGCAGCGAAAGGGTAGATTTGCCGATGCCCGGCTCGCCGCCCATCAGCACCAGGGAGCCCTGGACGATGCCGCCGCCCAGCAGCCGGTCCACCTCCGTGCTGCCCAGCGAGATGCGGTCTTCCACCGAGGTGGACACTTCCTTCAGCGGCTGCGGCTTATGGCCCGCACCCGGTACGGAAACCGCCGCCGGGCGCTTCCCGGTCACCACTTCCCGTTCCACCATGGTATTCCACTCCCCGCAGGCGGGGCAGCGGCCCATCCACTTGGAATATTCATTGCCGCAGTGGGAGCAGAACCACACGGACTTGGATTTCTTGACTGTTGTTGCCATGATCATTCTCCCATGATAAGCGCACTGGCCCAGACTTCACAGCCTTCGCAGCGGCCCACGAAGCCCAGGCGCTCGGTTGTAGTGGCTTTTACAGATACCCGGTCGGCCGGCACTCCCAGGATCGGAGCCAGGGTTTCCCGCATGGCCCGGATATGCGGGGCCAGTTTGGGGCGCTGCAGGGCGATGGTAATGTCGGCATTGCCAACCCGGTAGCCTTGTTCACGGACCAGCGCCACCACTTTTTCCAGGAGCAGTTTGCTGTCCACGCCCTTCCACTCGTCGCTGGTGTCCGGAAACAGATGGCCGATGTCGCCCAGCGCCAGGGCGCCCAGGAGGGCGTCACACAGGGCGTGGATGGCCACGTCGCCGTCCGAATGGGCCACGAAACCCGTTTCCGAAGGAATCTGCACCCCGCCCAGCCACATGGGAAGCCCGGGAGCCAGAGCGTGTACGTCATAACCATTTCCGATACGAATATCCATAGTAGTCCTGTTTTTGCAAAGATACCAAAAAAATGGTACTTTTGTAGGTTACAAAGAATTTTGCGTCATGGCCAGTTTATTCAACTTCGGTTTCTTCGGAAACCAGGAACACAGGGTGTTCAATTACAAGCCCCGGTATTACGACCCGGAGGAAGAAAAACGCCGCCAGATGTTCGGAGAGGTGGACGGCACCAACGAGGAAGCCCGGAAGAAAGGCGAATATGTGCCCGGAAGCAGCCTCCGCGGAGCCTTCCGTAACGGCAACTACCAGAAGACCCGTTCCTCCATGAACACGGCCCATACCATCATCACCATCGTCACGCTCATCCTGATTGTGGTGGTGCTCATTTACATGGCCAAATTCTTTGAGATGCTGTAAGATGCCCGGTCAGGCCGGGCATGACGAAAAGATGGAACTGAAGATTCTTCCCAGAAATATCGCCGACATGATCGCCGCGGGAGAAGTGGTCCAGAGACCGGCTTCCGTGGTGAAGGAACTGATGGAGAATGCGGTGGATGCCGGCGCATCGGATGTGAAGGTGATTGTCACCGATGCCGGCCGCACGCTCATCCAGGTCATCGACAACGGATCGGGCATGTCGCCGGACGATGCGGTGCTGTGCTTCGAGCGCCACGCCACCTCCAAGCTGTCATCGGCCGAAGACCTGCATCACATCCTCACCTTCGGGTTCAGGGGAGAAGCCCTCGCCTCCATCGCCGCCGTCTCGGAAGTCACCCTCCGCACCCGTCAGGCCGATGCCGACCTGGGCGTGGAAGTCACCCTTTCCGGCTCCGAGCATACCGGCACCAAGGAAGTAAACTGCCCCGCCGGCAGCAACTTCGCGGTACGGAATCTCTTTTACAACATCCCCGCCAGACGCAAATTCCTGAAATCCGACACCGTGGAACTCCGCCACATCGTGGAAGAGTTCCAGAGGGTGGCCCTCACCCGGCCGGACCTTTCCTTCTCCCTGACGCACAACGGCCGCGACATTCACGTGCTCAAACCGGCCAAATCCCTGAAATTCAGGATCCAGGACATGCTGGGGCCCGCCGTCACCGGCGACATAGTGGACATTTCGGCCGATACCACCATCGCCTCCGTAAAGGGCTTCGTGGGAAGGCCGGAGAGCGCCCGCAAAACCGTGGGAAACCAGTTCCTCTTCGTGAACGGACGCTATTTCCGCAGCCCCTACCTGCACAAGGCCGTGCTCAAGGCCTATGAAAACCTGATTCCGGAAGGCACCACACCCTCCTATTTCATCTACCTGGAAGTAGACCCTTCCACCATCGACGTAAACATCCATCCCACCAAGACGGAAATCAAGTTCGAGGAAGACCAGATGCTGTTCCAGACGCTGCTGGCCGCCATCAAGGAAGCCATGGGCCGAAGCAGCGTGGCCGGGTCGCTGGAGTTCGACAATCCCGAAGCCCGGGACATCCCCGTAATGGGCACCCGCTTCGAGGAGTACCGCCCTTCCAGCATCCCCTCCGTGGGCCTGGACCCGGGATACGACCCGTTCCTGGAGATGACCGGCGATGACGGGGAGGGAACCGCCACCCGCGGCCGGACCGGGGGCGTGTCCCAATACATCGACAAGAGCCAGAACTACGGCGCCCTGTTCGAGGACCGGACCCTTCCTACCGCCCAGGTGCTGGTGGTCCAGGGCCGGTATATCCTCACCCAGAGTGCTTCGGGGCTCATGATCGTGCATGTACGGCGGGCCCGCGAACGCATCCTCTACGACCGTTTCCTCCGGGCTCTTACAGACGACGTCCATCTTTCGCAGCAGGCCCTGTTCCCCGTCCAGGTGGCGGTGGGCGTAGAAGGAAGGCTGCTGTTTGAAGAGCACGCCGTGCTGCTGAAGCAGCTGGGCTTCGACATCGACCCGTCCGGCAACGATTCCGTGGTGGTAAACGGTGTGCCGGAAGGGTTCGCCGCCGCTCCCGGAAAGGTGGAGACCATGGTGGGGGACCTCCTCCTCATCCTGAAGGACGACCACACCTCCCTGCCGGGCGTGATGGAGCAGTCCCTGGCGCAGAAATTCGCCCTCCTGGGGGCTTCGGAAGCCGAAAAACTCACATCCCCGCTGGAAGCCCAGCGGCTGGTGGACGCCCTGCTGCAGCGCCAGAACCCCGAATTCACCGCCGCCGGCCGGCGCATCATCGCCATCGTCCCGGTGGAGGAACTTGAAAAACGATTCTGATATGAACGGAAGACCCTCTTTTCTTAGCAATATCCCCGTCGTCACCCGGAACCTCCTGATTGTGAACGTAATCATGTTTTTGGCCACACTCATCAACCAGGACTTCATGCTGGGAACGTTCGCCATGTTCTACCCGGCATCCCCGTTTTTCCGCTGGTGGCAGCCCGTCACCCACATGTTCATGCACGGCGGCTGGTTCCACATTATCTTCAACATGTATTCGCTGGTGATGTTCGGCATGGTGGTGGAACGCGCGCTGGGAACCCGTAAATTCCTGTATTTCTATTTCATAACCGGCCTGGGGGCCGTGGCGCTGCATACGGCCGTGGAGTGGCTGGAAGTCACTTATCTGGGCGGAGACCTGGCATCGGCCATGTACACGCCGATGGTCGGGGCTTCCGGTGCCATCTACGGTGTGCTGGTGGCCTTCGCCATGATTTATCCCAGCGCCAGACTCACCCTCATCTTCCCGCCCATCACGCTGGACGCCAAATGGTGGGTGATCATTTTCATCGGCATTGAACTGGTCACAGGCATTACGGGCACGCGGCTGGGCATCGCGCACTTCGCCCATCTGGGCGGCGCCCTGTTCGGCTTCCTCCTCATCAAATACTGGCGCAAGACAGGCAAACTCTACCGGTAAATGGCTGCTGAAAGGAAAAAGAGGCACTGGCTGTCCCGGCTCTCGTTCGGAACGGTGTCACTGCTTTTCTCGGGACTGCTGCTCCTGAGTTACCTTTCCGTCGTCGTAGACCCCGCAAAAGCGTGGTTTTTCACCCTTTTCGGCCTGCTGTACTTCCCGGTGCTGGTGATCATGCTCATCCTGTTCATCTGGTCCGTTTTCCGCCGTTCCCGGATGAGAGGCCTGCTGCTGGTGATGCTCCTCCCTTCCCTCTTCCTTTTCGGGAAGTACTATCAGTTCAAGGGACCCTCCGACGAAACACCGGCCAGCCTGAAAGTGGTCAGCTACAACGTGGGCCTGTTCGCCCATGGAGACCATCCGGAAGACCGCCTCGCCCTGGCCGACACGGTGAGCGCCTACCTCCGCAAAACCGGCGCGGACATCATCTGCCTGCAGGAATTCTTCCTGCCGGCGAAGACCGGCATCGGCCCGTGGCTCAGGAAGCATTTTCCCGGCTATGAGGCCGATTACTACGTGCTCACCGGCAAGGAAGGGCAGTTCGGCAACGTGACCCTGAGCCGCCGGAAGGTGACGGCGAAAGGCAAGATCGACTTCGAAAAATCCACCAACATGGCCCTCTGGACCGACGTGCGCCTGGACAGCACCACCATCCGGCTTTTCAACTGCCATTTCGAGAGCTACAACATCTCGCTCTCCGGCCTGGTGAAGAAAGCGGGCGAGGAAGGCATCGTGGAAGAGACGGAGCAGAAGATGCGCCGCTCCATCAACGAGCGCCCCAAGCAGGTGGCCGAGGTGCTGAAAGAGGTCGATGCCGCCCCGGTGCGCTCCGCCGTGCTGGGCGACTTTAACGACAACCCGCTGAGTTACACCTGTTTCCGTCTTTCCAGAGGCAGAAAGGACTCCTTTGTGGAGGCCGGCAAGGGCTTCGGCGCCACCTACCGCAGCCTCTGGCCCCTCCTGCGCATCGACTACATCCTGTACCCGCAGGACCTGAAGGCCGTCTCCTACAAGGTGGACAAAGTAAAATACTCCGACCATTATCCCGTGATTGCAACCTACTATGAAACCGGAAGAAATCTTCGCTGAAGCCCTGCGCACCCTGCGTGAGGGCGGCACCATCCTCTACCCTACCGACACCGTCTGGGGCATCGGCTGCGACGCCACCAACCCCGAAGCCGTGGCCAGAATCTTCGAAATCAAGCACCGGGCCGATTCAAAATCGCTGGTTCTGCTCGCCTCCGACCTGGACATGGTGGCAAAGTACGTACGGGAAGTCCCTTCCATCGCCATCGACCTGGTGGAAGTGAACGACGCCCCCATGACCATCATCTATCCGGAGGCGCTCTGCGGGGTGGAAGGTGAGAAAGGCGACCGCTGGCACCTGGCCTGGAACACGGTGGCCGCCGACGGAACGGTGGGCATCCGCATTCCCCTGATGGACTGGTGCAAGAACCTGGTTTACAAGTTGGGAAGGCCCATCGTGAGCACATCGGCCAATATCTCCGGCGAGCCCACGCCCGGGCGTTTTACGGAAATCGACCCGGCCATCAAAGAGGCTGTGGACTTTGTCGTTCCCCCTTCCGTAGACACCCAGTCCACCGGAAAAGCCTCACAGATCCTGAAAGTAGGCCTGCGGGGCGAGATTGAAATTATCCGGAAGTAAGCGGCTTTACATACAGTGAAGATAGACGGCCTCCACGGCAGTGAGGGCGGCGGTTTCCGTGCGAAGCCGGGAATTCCCCAGATGGACGGGGATATAGCCGTTTTCCACGGCGAGGCGCGCTTCTTCCGGAGAGAAATCCCCTTCCGGGCCGATGAGGACCGTGATATCGGCGCCCCGGTACTGCGCCAGCGCTTCTTTGATGCTGATACGGGGGTGAGACTCGTCTTCGAAACAGTAGGCGATGAGCCGGAGAGATGCCCGGTCACTGCCGGGGGGCTCCTGCAGGAACCGCCGCACGGCAAGCGGTTCGGCAATTTCCGGGATACCGGCTTTCAACGACTGCTTGGTGGCGGAAAGGGCGATGCGGCGGGCCCGGTCGGCCTTGTACACCTTGCGCTCGGAACGGTCGCCGATCAGGGGCACAATCCTGTCTACACCCACTTCAGTGGCCTTTTCCACGAACCATTCGAACCGTTCATTGTTCTTGGTGGGGCAGCAGCCTACCGTGAGCCGGTAAGGCCGGGCATTCCAATCCGGATGCCGTTCAACGACAGCCGCTTCGGCTCCTTTGGGATTGTCGTCCGTGAGGCGGCAGACATACATCGTCCCTTCTCCGTCGATGACATGGATGAGATCCCCCGTCCTGTGCCGGAGCACCCGCACGCAGTGCGCGCTTTCTTCGGCATCCAGGCGGCAGACGGCCGGTCCCGCTTCATATGCATAGAACAGTTCCATCGGCTATGACCTTTCGGAGGATGCCAGCCGGACGGCGCCCCAGGCCAGCAGGCTCTGGGCAATCAGGTAGGTAAACATGATCACGAATTCCCGCAGTTCAAAGCTGACCACGCCGAAGGTGCCGGCCGCGATGAGCGAATCCGAAAACGCAAAAAGAAGGGCGCCGCAGAGGATGATCCACCAAGTGGAACGGCTTTCCCCGCAGCGGATAACTCCGCACAGTGCGCAGAAACTCAGCATCAGCAGCACAAAACCGTACACGGCCATGGGAGCCAGGAGCGCCCCCTCCACTTTCAGCACCTTGACAAGCAGGAAAACCAGCACCAGGACGCCCAGGATGCCGGCCGTCCAGCCTTTCCAGCCCATTCCCTTCCAGGAACGCGACCCGAAAAGGCACATATAGAAAACATGGCCGATGAGGAAGGCGCCGATGCCGCCCGCAAACAGGGCGAACGCGTCGCTGAGCAGGAAGGTGTCGCCCGCGAAGCCGCACAGTTCGGCCGTTATCAGCAGAAGCAGCGATTTCCTGTCCAGGGGATGTTCCACGGCATAAGCCAGCACGGAAGCGGCCAGCAGCGGAAGCAGGGACGGCTTTACGGCCGATGCCAGGGCGGGAGCCCAGATTCTTCCGGCCCAGTTCAGCAGGCAGGCGACGGCAAAGAATGCGGCCGGCACAAAGTAAAGGTTCTTTTTCATAGCGGCAGGAATTTACAGTTCTCGGATAGAGACGGCGAAACCGCCGGCGCGGGCCATCTTCAGATTCAGCACAGAGGCCGATGTCACCGTCTCGCGGGTGATGGTATAGGCCTGGGGGTTGGTCTCGAAGTCGGCGTCCGGGGCATCGGCATAAACAACCGCCTCATAGGAAAGGCCAGGCTGGAGGAAATCCAGCTTCACGGCCACTTCACGGGCGTTTTCGTCCGTAATGCCGCCCACATACCAGACATCGCGCGGGCGGGCTTTGGCCAGGTCCTTGGCCGTGGCGCCCTCGGGCAGGGCGTAAACGAAGCGGGCGGCCCCTGTAACCATGTCCTTGCGGGCATCGGAGAGGGTGGCCGTGCTCTCGGCGGCGGCGTTCAGCGAGGAAAGCTTCGGATGGCGGGCGACCACCATATAAGCACCGGGTTCAGCCTCCAGATACAGGCTCTTGTCCCAGTCTACGGCCACATCCTTGATGAACTGGAAGGCATCCATGAACCGGGCGTAGTTTTCGGGCAGGTCCGCCGCCATCTGCAGCGGGCTGTAGAAGGTTACGTAAAGGCCCAGCTGGTTGCCGATGGTATGGCGCATCTTGCCCGTCTGGCCGGGAGCCGTGACGGACATGTCCTGCTCGAAGATGCCGGGAGTGTAGTCCATCGGCCCGCCCTGGAGACGGGTGAAGGGAAGGATGGTGGTGTGGCCGGGATTGATGCCGGCGCGGTATTCGGTGCCCATGGCGCTCTCGTTGCCCACCATGTTGGGCCAGGTGCGACAGAGTCCGGTGGGACGCACGGCCTCATGGGCGTTCACCATGATATGATGCTTGGCGGCCTCCGTGACGGCCCGATGATAATGGTTGATCAGGGGCTGGCTGTAATGATGCTCGCCGTAAGGGATGATATCGCCCACGTAACCGCTCTTCACAGCATTGTAGCCATACTGGTTCATCAGCCGGTAGGCTTTTTCCATGTGACGCTCGTAATTAACGGTGGACGAGGAGCTTTCGTGGTGCATCATGAGCCGGATACCCTTCTGGTGGGCATAGGCGTTGAGGGCGGGCAGGTCGAAGTCCGGGTAAGGGGTCACGAAGTCGAAGACATAGTCTTTCTGATGGCCGAACCAGTCTTCCCAACCCTGGTTCCAGCCTTCGATCAGAATGGCGTCGAAGCCGTTTTCGGCGGCAAAGTCGATGTATTTCCGCACATTCTCATTGGTAGCGCCGTGCCGGCCGTGCGGCTTGGCTTTGGCATAGTCGGTGACGCCCAGCTGCACCGAAGGGAAATCGTAGGTATAGGACCATTCGCTCTTGCCGGTGATCATCTCCCACCACACGCCCATGTATTTCACGGGGTGGATCCAGCTCACATCGTCCAGGGCGCAGGGCTCGTTGAGGTTGAGGATGAGGCGGGAGGCCAGCACGTCAGTCGCCTTTTCGCACACCATCACGGTACGCCAAGGGGTTTTGCAAGGGGCCTGCAGACGGCCTTTCACGCCCTCGGCATCCGGGGTGAGCCAGGTACGGAAGGTCATCGTGCGCTCGTCCAGATCCAGGTTGGTGGTAGGATAGTCCAGCACCTCGGCTTCGTGGATGTTGATGTAGAGGCCTTCATCGGTCTTCATCTGCAGGGAAGTCTGCACGCCGGCATCCGAAAAACCTGTCTGTGAGGCATTTCCAAGACGCGTACTCCGGGAGATGGCACCAATTTCCGACAGGCGGGACTCGGTGTAATTGTACTCCTGGGTGTCGTAGTCGCCGCTGATCCACCAGGCGGTGTGGTCGCCGGTCATGGCAAATTCCGTCAGCTCTTCCCCTATCTTGAAATAAGTGAGCCGGTTTTCCAGGGGGAATTCGTAACGGAAGCCCAGGCCCTCGTCGTACAGGCGGAAACGGATATCCATGGCCGCAGGCTTGCCGGAGGAGGCGGGCTGCTCCAGATGCACCAGCAGTTCGTTATAGTGATTCCGGATGCTGGATTCCTCTCCCCAGACCGGCTCCCAGGTTTCATCGAAACTGCCGGTTTCCGTCCCCTTGAGAACGAAACCACCGTCCAGGTCCGGCTGGTCCAGCAGGGTGAAGCCCAGGCGGGAAGGCAGCACGGCCGCCTGCTGTCCGCGGCTGAGGGAATACATGGGCACGCCGTCCACCAGGCCGAAGGTAACTTCCAGCCGGCCGTCCGGACTGCTGAGTTTCACCGCATCGGGGCCGAAAGAGACGGCGGGGCGGGAGGCACAGGCGAAAAGCAGCGGAAGCAGAAGGGCAAACATCATTTTTTTCATAAGATTCTGTTCTAAACTGATACAAAGATAAACAATTGGAGCGCGAAAATCGTTCGAAACCGATAAAAAATCGTAAAAAACAGTACATCTTCCCGCCGCACCCTGGCGGTTTTCCCTTTCCGTTCGTATCTTGCAGGCATGATCCGGGAACTGACAGATCTCATGATGCCCCGTGAATGCCTGGTATGCGGACAACAGTTGGGTGCCAGGGAAGACCACCTCTGCATCTGGTGTGCGGAGGATCTTCCCTTCACCTACAACTGGAACCGGATGCACAACCCCATGGCCGATGAATTCAACGCCTTGCTGGAGAGCCGCCGCTCCGACGGGGACAGCATGCAGTATGCCTATGCCGCCGCCCTTCTCTTCTACCATCGGGGCAATCCCTACAAAAAGATTCCACAGGCGCTGAAATACCGCTACGACCTTTCTGCAGGCCGATATTTTTCCGCCATCCTGGGCCGGAACATGGCACTGGCAGCGCACTTTTCATCCATAGACCTGGTGATTCCCGTCCCGCTTCACTGGAGCCGGAAATGGCGGCGGGGATACAACCAGGCGGAGGTGATTGCCAGGGAATTGGCCGGGGCGCTGGACGCCAGGCTGGGGAAAGGCATCCTGGTGCGCCGGAGAAGGACCCGGACACAGACACGGCTGGACGCGGAAGCCCGCCTGAGCAATGTCAGCGGCGTTTTCCAAGTCCGCCGCACCGTCCCTTCCAGCCATCTCCTGCTGGTCGACGATACTTTTACCACCGGCGCCACCCTGGCGGCCTGTTACCAGGCTGTCAGGGCAGCATTCGGACCAGAGGTGCGGATTTCCGTAGCCACGCTCTCGGTGGTATCTTCCCAGTAGTCAAGCCTTCAGGGCACGCATGGCATTGAGCACAGCCAGCACCGTCACGCCCACATCGGCAAACACGGCCATCCACATGGAGGCGACGCCCAGGGCGGCAAGCACCAGCACCAGCACTTTAATCCCGATGGCGAACCAGATGTTCTCTTTCGCAATCCGCAGGGTACGGCGGGCAATCTGCACGGCCAATGCAATCTTGGAGGGCTTGTCGTCCATCAGCACCACGTCGGCGGCTTCGATGGCGGCGTCCGAACCCAGGGCGCCCATGGCGATGCCCACATCGGCCCGGGTAAGGACGGGAGCGTCGTTGATGCCGTCTCCCACGAAAGCCAGGGTGCCTTCCGGCAGCAGGCGTTCCACCTGGGCCACCTTGTCGGCCGGCAGCAGCTGTGCGTGATACTGGTCCACCTTGAGGGCCGATGCTACCGCCGCCGCCACGCTTTCCTGGTCGCCGGTGAGCATCACGGTCCTGGCCACGCCGGCAGCCTTGAGAGCGCTGATACTGTCGGCCGCATCGGCCTTGATCCGGTCGGAGATGACGATATGGCCGGCATAGGTTCCGTCAATGGCCACATGGACGATGGTGCCTTCGTGGTGGCAGGGACGCCAGGCGGCGCCCACCTTTTCCATGAGTTTGCTGTTGCCGACGGCCACTTTCTTTCCGTTCACGACGGCCATGACGCCGTGGCCGGCAGTTTCTTCGACCTCGCCCACGGAGCAGCTGTCCTGCTCGTCGGAATAGGCGTTTCTGAGAGCCACGGCAATGGGGTGCGTGGAATGCCGTTCCACATGGGCGGCCAGATGCAGGAGCTCCTGTTCGTCAATTACTTCCGGATGTACGGCGGTTACTTCAAACACGCCCTCGGTCAGGGTGCCGGTCTTGTCGAAAACCACGGTCTTGATGCCGGCGAGCTTATCCATGAGATTGGAGCCCTTGATGAGGATTCCCTTGCGGGAAGCTCCGCCCAGTCCGCCGAAGAAGGTGAGCGGCACGGAGATGACCAGGGCGCAGGGGCAGGAGACAACCAGGAACAGGAGGCCGCGGTAGATCCAGGTGGCCCAGTCGCCGGTGACGAGGGCCGGCACTACGGCTACCAGCACGGCCAGCGCCACAACGACAGGGGTGTAAACCTTGGCGAACCGGGTAATGAAACTCTCGCTCCGGGACTTGTTTTCGGCGGCATTTTCCACCAGGTCCAGGATTTTGGAGGCGGTGGATTCGCCGAACGCCTTGGTGGTCCGCACCCGCAGCACACCGCTTCCGTTCACGCAGCCGGAGAGGATCTCATCGCCCTCATGGACGCTTCTGGGGACGCTTTCACCGGTAAGGGCGACGGTATCCAGGCTGGAGACGCCTTCTACGACAATACCGTCCATCGGCACTTTTTCTCCGGGCTGGATGAGGATAATCTCGCCGGGGGTCACGTCGTCCGGATGGACGATGCTCAGTTCGCCGTTCCGCTCCACCCGGGCTGCATCGGGCCGGATGTCCATCAGATGGGAGATGGACTTGCGGCTTTTGCCTTCGGCCCTTTCCTCGAACCATTCTCCCACCTGGAAGAACAGCATCACGAAAACGGCTTCCGGGAACTGCGATTCGGCTCCGGGCATGAAACCGATGCCCAACGCGCCCAGGGTGGCGATGCTCATGAGGAAATCCTCGCTGAGCGCCTCCCCGTGCAGCAGGCCTTCGGCCGCTTCTTTCAGCGTATCCCAGCCTGCCACCAGGTAAGGGACCAGGAACAGCAGCAGATACTGCCAGGTAGCCCAGTCGGTGTATTTTTCTATCAGGACGGCAACGGCCAGAAGCACGGCCGCGACGATGATTTTCACCATCCGGTTGCCACCTTCCTCCTCATGATGGTGATGGTGGTGCTCATGGCCGTGATGATGTTCATGCTCGTGGGTATGCTCATGCCCGTGGACATGGCAGTGCCCGCATTCTTCTTCGTGTGTATGATGATGTTCGTGCATAGCTTTGTTTGTTTTACCAGTGCAAAGGTACGCCGCTTTCCTTGCAACCGGGTTGCAAACAAAGTGCACGCTAGCAGTACATGCCGCCGTTTACGGCAATTACCTGGCCGGTCACATAGGAGGAAAGGTCGGAGGCCAGGTAGAGGGCGGTGTTGGCGATGTCGTCCACGGTGCCGCCCCGTTTGAGGGGAATCATCTTGAGATATTCGTCCTTCACGGCCTGAGGGAGGGCGTCGGTCATTTCGGAGATGATGAAGCCCGGAGCGATGGAATTGGCGCGGATGCCGCGGGCGCCCATTTCCTTGGCAACGGATTTGGCCATGGCGATGAGGCCGGCTTTGGAGGCCGAATAGTTCACCTGGCCGGGATTGCCGGTCTGGCCGGCGATGGAGGCCATGTTGATGATGCTGCCGCCCTTCTGACGGGCCATCACGGGCACCACGGCGTGCAGGAAGTTGAAGGCGCCTTTCATATTGACGGCGATCACGGCGTCCCACTGCTGCTCGCTCATGCGCATCACCAGGCCGTCCTTGGTGATGCCGGCATTGTTCACCAGCACATCAATTCGGCCGAAGTCCTTGACGATATCCTCCACCACGGCCTGCGTCTCCTCGAAATTGGCGCAGTTGGAGGCATAGCCCTTCACCTTGCGGCCCAGGGCCTCTATTTCCCGGATGGTCTCCAGGGCAGTGTCGTTGATGGTCAGATCCGTAAAAGCGATATCGGCCCCTTCCGAGGCAAATTTAAGGGCAATGGCTTTGCCGATTCCGCGGGCGGCGCCGGTGATCAAAGCGGTTTTTCCGTCTAAAAGTCCCATATCTTATTTCTTGTTTTTCTGTAATTTAGCGACAACGTTGATGAGCAGCGACCCTAGTACGCCGGAGGCTACGGAGCCCATCAGAACGGCGATTTTACCGGCATCGCGCAGATGCTGCGTAACGGCAGGGTCGATCCCCTCCCCGGCGAAGGACAGCGTGTCCACGAAGATGGACATGGTGAAGCCGATACCGCCCAGGCAGGCCACGGCGAACAGCATGGGCCAGGTGGCCTTCGCCGGCATTTCACCCACCTTGCATTTGATGGAAATCCAGGAAGCGAGGGTGATGCCCAGGGGCTTGCCCAGCAGCAGGCCCAGGAAAATGCCCAGCCCCACGCCGCCCAGGGCGGGATCGACATGGAAAATGTTGAAATACGACAGGTCCGGGATTTCCACGCCCGCATTGGCCAGGGCGAAGATAGGCATGATGGCGAAGTTCACGATGGGGTTCAGCTTGTGCTCCAGCCGGTAGGAAGGCGGAATGGTCTTCTTGGTGAGGCTGGACAGGCGGCGCAGGTAGAAACGCTGCGGGCCGTTGGGGAACGATTCGTTGGTGCTCACGGATTCGGATTCCACCAGCCCGTTGTACAGGATGCCTGCGCGGCGGTGGAACTTGGCCTTGTTGTAACGGGCGTCCATCGGGATGAGCAGGGCGATCACCACGCCGGTCATGGTGGCGTGGATGCCGCTGTAATAGAACAGGAACCACACCACGATGGCAGGGACGACATAGTAGCTGATGCGCTTCTCTCCCAGTTTTTTCATCAGGGCCACGAACAGAATCACCATCAGGGCGATGAACAGCAGCGGAAGCTTGATGGTGCCGCCGTAGAAGAAGGCGACCACCAGGATGGCGATCAGGTCATCGGCAATGGCAAGGGCCGTGAGGAACACTTTCAGGGAGATGGGCACTTTGTCGCCCAGGATGGACAGGATGCCCACGGCAAAGGCGATGTCGGTGGCCGTGGGGATGCCCCAGCCGGAAGAGGCCAGCGTGCCATGGTTCACGATGGTGTAGATCAGGGCGGGGAAAACCACGCCGCCGAAGGCCGCGATCACCGGAAGGATGGCTTTCTTGAAGGAGGACAGTTCTCCGCACACCACTTCCCGCTTGATTTCCAGGCCGACGGTAAAGAAAAAGATCACCATCAGGATGTCGTTGATGAACTTCTCCACCGTCATGCCGTGGGGGAAGACCCAGTCCACGGTGCCGCCCGGCGACTTGATATTCATGGTGAACTCCGTCTCCAGGACCGCGTGATAGATGTGCTTGGTGAAAGGCAGGTTGGCCAGCAGCATGGCAATGACCACGCAGCCCAGCAGCACCACGCCGTTGGCCCAGGGCTGTTTGGTGAATCTCTTCTGGGAAATCTGGAAGTTGTGCACTTCCTTGTTCCACCAGTATATAGGAATAAGCGCCATAATTACTTGTACAAATAGTTATACTGTTCTGCAGAAAGCGTGTCGATGGAAACGCCCCAGTCCGTGAGCTTGCGCAGGGCCACTTCCCGGTCTATCTCGGCGGGCACCTGGTTGAGGACGGTGCCGATGGTGCCGCGATGGTCGGCCAGGTACCGGGCGCTCAGCGCCTGGATGGCGAACGACATGTCCATGATCTCGGCCGGGTGCCCGTCGCCGGCGGCGAGGTTCACCAGACGGCCTTCGGCAATGATGTACACCGTGCGGCCGTTCTCCAGGGTATAGGCTTCGATATTGTTGCGGGCGGGCCGATGGCTTATGGCCATCTTGCGGAGGTCGGCCACGGCCACCTCCACGTCGAAATGGCCTGCATTGCAGCAGATGGCGCCTTCTTTCATCCGGAGGAAATCGGCCGGGGTAATGACGTCCTTGCAGCCCGTGACGGTGACGAAGATGTCGCCCAGGGCGGCGGCCTCCCTCATCGGCATAACTTTGAATCCGTCCATAATGGCCTCCATGGCCTTCACGGGATCCACCTCTGTGACAATCACTTCCGCGCCCAGGCCCTTGGCCCGCATGGCCACGCCCTTGCCGCACCAGCCGTATCCGGCCACCACCACGTTCTTGCCGGCCACAATCAGGTTGGTGGTGCGGGTGATGCCATCCCACACGCTCTGGCCGGTGCCGTAGCGGTTGTCGAACAGGTGCTTGCAGTCGGCATCGTTCACCAGCATCATGGGGAACCGGAGGGCGCCGGCGGCTGCCATCGCCTTCAGGCGCAGGATGCCGGTGGTGGTCTCTTCACAGCCGCCGATCACCCCGGGAACCAGCTCCGGGAATTCGTTGTGCAGGGTGGTCACGAGGTCTCCGCCATCGTCAATGATGATGTTCGGGCCCGCTTTGAGCACGCTGCGGATATCGTCCATGTACTCCTCGGCCGTGGCGCCGTGGACGGCGAACACGTTGAGGCCTTCGTGCACCAGTGCGGCGGCGACGTCGTCCTGGGTGCTCAGGGGGTTGGAGCCGGTGATGTACATCTGGGCCCCGCCGGCGGCGAGCACCTCGCACAGGTGGGCCGTTTTGGCCTCCAGATGCACGCTGAGGGCGATTTTCAGACCCTTGAAGGGCTTGCTTTCCGCGAAATCTTTTTCGATCCCCTCCAGAAGGGGCATGTGGCTGCGGACCCAGCTGAGCTTGAGCTCCCCGCTTTCCCACAGGTTGATATCTCTGATATGACTTTCCATAGCGAGCGATTTAGTATGCAAAGATACCGTTTCTTGCTCAATTTGGCAAGAAGCGGTTCATTCAGCACGGAACTCACCCTCCTGTTTCACATGGAATGGCTTGAAAATGATTAAAGCCTCATCAAACACAATGAACGGCCAAGATTCCATCAGCGGGCTCGCTCGCTGATGGTTTTCTGTTCAAACAAGCGCCTTGTTCTTGATGTGTGGCTGAAGCACGAAATGTGGCCTGGAAGAGCGAAAGTGTGCTTTAGTGCAGGTGTGCAGGCGTGGCTAAAGCACGAAATGTGGCCTGGAAGAGCAAAAGTGTGCTTTAGTGCAGGTGTGCAGGCGTGGCTGAAGCACGAAATGGGGCCTGGAAAGGCAAAAGTGTGCTTTAGTGCAGGTGTGCAGCGGCGGTGCAAGAATGCATGCCGAAAGCAACAAGCCGGCCGGAAGGAAGCTCCTTGCCGCGTTGACAGCCGCAGGGCACTCCAAGGCCGATTTCATGACCAACGTGGCCGGAGAGGGAGGGCATCGACCCAGCCACTACGCAGCGTCTGCGCGATGCCGGCAAGATTGCCGTGCTCTTGGAACCCATCGCCTCCGGCGTACAGGGGTCGCTGCTCATCAATGTGGTGTCAGATTTGCAAAAACAAAAGGAAACGCTTGTTTATTAGCGAGTTATTCCTTATGTTTGCAAAAATAAATCCCATCTGCCATGAAAAAATCTCTTGCCATTTTTGCCGTGACACTGATGTCTGTCGGCATCGTGAGTGCCCGCAAGCCGGACCACGTTTCTGTTGTTTCCGGCAATGTGAAAATCCTGGGGGAAAAAGAAGCCCTCTGCTCTGTAAAGTTTGACTATTCCAACACACAGGTGGAAGAAAAACCCCTCATGGAATACCTTAAGGAAAAAGGAGACGACTATGTGGAAGACTGGGACGAGGAAGCCACTTTCGCCCAGCAATACTTCTATGCCTCCTTCAATGACGAGAACTCCCGTGGCCTGCAGGTTTTCGCCTTCGGTTCGGAAGATGTCTATGCATACGAAATGACCATCCACGTGAATGAACTGGATTTGGGAGAAGGCGGAAGCATGTTCAACCCCTGGGCCCGCAGGGACGCAGGCGGCATGAAGATGTCCGGTACGATAGAATTTAAGGACAAAGAAACCGGAGAGGTTGTCCTTGTCCTTAAAGTGGATGGGATCAAAGGGGAAAGCCATGTGAGCCAGCGGGTTCGCATGGGCCTCATGTACGACAATCTGGCCGAGGAAATTGCAGATCTGAACTAACGGGCGGCCGCCATGGCGGCTTCCACATCATCCGGACTTACAGGCAGGCGCTGGGGACCCAATCTCCTGGCGCCTGTCTCCGTTACCAGCACGTCGTCTTCCAGGCGGATACCGCCGAAGTCGTAGTAGCCCTCCAGCTTGGCGTAGTTCACGAAATCATAGCCCAGGCCTTCCTTCTTGAACTTCTCGATGAGGGCGGGGATGAAGTAAATGCCGGGTTCGTCCGTGATGACATGGCCGGGGACCAGGCGGCGGGCCATCCTCAGGGAACCCAGGCCCAGCTGCTTGGCGCGGGTCTGGTCCGGGTCGTACCCCACCAGGTTTTCGCCCAGGTCTTCCATGTCGTGTACGTCCAGGCCCATGTTGTGGCCCAGGCCGTGCGGCTGGAACAGACCCGCAATGCCCTTTGCCACCATCTCGTCCAGGTCGCCCTTCACAAGGCCCAGGGCGCTCAGGCCTTCCAGCATCTTGCGGGCCGTAGCCAGATGGACCTCCCGGTACGTAACACCGGGTTTCGTGAGGCTGAAAGCGAACTGGTTGCACTCGTACACGATCTGATAGATTTCCCGCTGCTTCCGGGTGAACTTGCCGGAGGTGGGATAGGTACGGGTGAAGTCCGATGCATAGTGCTCATTGCTCTCTACGCCGGCGTCGATCACCATCAGTTTTCCGGGTTCAATCACTTTGTCGTGCAGGTGGTTGTGCAGGGTTTCACCGTGCTGGGTGAGGATGGTGGGGAAGGAAACGCCCCAGCCCTTGGCCAGCGCCACGCCTTCCATCTTGCCCACGATATCCTGCTCAACGATGCCCGGGACGATGGAATCACGGGCCACCGAATGCATTTCGTAACCCAGGGCGCAGGCAGCGTCGATGGCCTGGATTTCAATATCTTCCTTTATCAGGCGCATGGAGATGACGGCCCGGGTGAGCGGCTCGGAGACTTTGCGGTCTATCCGCTGGCAGCCAAGCAATTCCATGAGCTTGAGGGTGTTGTAATACCGGGAAGGAGCCAGGAAGTGGATGTCCCTGCCGGCCTTTCTGGCGGCATAGACCTCTTTGTCCAAATCGGCGTACGGAGCGCTCTTTCCTACGCCCACGGAGGCGGCAAGGGAGGCAATGGTCGGCTGCGGCCCCATCCAGATGATATCGTCGATTTCCACGTCATCGGCAAAGAGGGTCTCCTCGCCGGAATCTATGTCCAGCAAGGCTGCGTAGCGGGGTTCGTCCAGGCCGAAGAAATACAGCCATGAACTGTCCTGACGCCATTTGTAGCAGTTGTCTTTATATTGGGCGGGAGCCTCTGCATTTCCCACGAAAAGAATCAGTCCTTTCTGCCCGGATTCCTGCATTTTTTCAAGCAGCGTCCGGCGCCTTCTCATATAAACATCCTTGGAAAACATAGTGATTTTAATTTTGTTTGTCCAAAGATAATCAATATTTTTGTGCCATGGAAACTTTTATCGCCATACTGGCCATCATTCTGGGCATCGTCGGCATCATCGGCAGCGTTGCTCCGGCTCTTCCGGGCCCCCCGCTCAGCTGGGTGGGGATGCTGGTCCTGTATATCTGGGGCGCCGGTCTTGACGGCGGAGGAAACCCCATGTCCACCAGTTTCCTCCTGATCTGGCTGGCCATCGTCATTGTGGTAAGCATCCTTGACTATATCGTTCCCGCCTATTTCACCAAACTCACCGGCGGCAGCAAATATGGCGGGTGGGGAGCCGTCGCCGGCCTGTTCATCGGGCTTATCTACCCGCCCATCGGCATGATCATGGGTTCTCTGCTGGGTGCCTTCCTGGCAGAGCTGTTCCTGGCCAACAAACCGGCCATCTCCTCCCTGAAATCGGCCTTCGGAGCCTTCCTGGGCTTTATTTTCGGAACAGGCATCAAGCTCATCTGCTCGGCAGTGATGCTGTTTTACATTATTGTCTACGCCTTTTAGCCCATGCTGTACACCCTGGCCACCGTTCTTCCGATGACCGTCTGCCTGTTTTGGACTGTCCTTCTCCTGCTGGATCATCCCGGCAGGGACAAAGCCCGGAAAGTTTTTACGGGATTCGGCATTGTATCCACCGTCCTGTATACCTGCCATCTGGTTTATTTTTCAGGACAGGGATCCTGGCCTTTCGAGTGCCTGTATTCCCTCTGCACCCTCTCGGTCTATCCGCTCTACAACTATTACATCCGCTGCCTGATCCACAAGAGAAGAAGGATGGATCATTTCGCCCCCTGGCTCATTCCGGGGGTACTTATCAGTCTGTGGGGGCTTTATTCCGGGATTTCCGGCGGCAATATGGTCCGTGTGCAGGAGGTGACCATGCTGTGCATTCCGGTCATCGCCCTGTTTTCCAGCATCAACGCTGCCATCGGCCTTCAAAGGTTCCGCAAAAGAGCCCAGAATTATTATGCCGACACGGAAGGGAAGACCCTGGATCCTATTTTTATCATGATGGTCCTGCTGATGGTAATGGCGGTCCTCTCTTCGACGGCCGCCCTGATCGGAAGGGAACAATTCCTGGGCAGCGACCTGCTGGTACTTCCTTCCGGAATGTGTTCGCTCCTGCTGTTCTGTATTTTCTATGTCGGCTACAAGACGGATATTCCGGCCGAAGCGCTCTTGATTCCCGAAAAAGAAGAACAGTCAGAGGCCGATTCCTCCATCGCGGAGGGGCAGCAGCAGGTCCTGATGGAGAAAATAGAGGCGCAGATGGAAAAGCAGCAGCTGTTCCGCAACAAGGGGCTGCTTATCTCGGACGTGGCCGAAGCCGTAGGGTCGAACCGCACCTATGTATCCAACAGCATCAACCAGCTGACGGGAATGACCTTTTCCGATTACATCAACACCAAAAGAGTGGCCTATGTAAAGGCGTTGATGGACGAGCAGCCGGACATGCCGCTCGCCTCCATGGCCGATCTGGCCGGATACAGCGACAGAACGTCGTTTTACAGGGGCTTCAAGAAAGCTACGGGGCTGTCACCCAGCGAATTCCTACAAAAAAGGGGGTAAAGCCCCCCCTTTTCATTTATTCAATTTGCAACGCCGATTTTGCTGATTCGCAACAAAAACACTTGTGCCAACAAAGCGGAGAGTTTATCTTTGCCGTACCAATAAAACTCTCTCTGTCTTTATCGGTCGGGATGTCACCTTCGGGAGGCATCCCGTTTTTTTTCAGGGCGCTATTCCCACTCGATGGTTGCCGGCGGTTTGGAAGAAATGTCGTACACCACCCGGTTCACTCCGCGGACCTTCCGGATAATCTCGTTGGAGATATTGGAGAGGAAGTCGTACGGGAACGGGAACCAGTCGGCCGTCATGGCGTCCGTTGAAACCACGGCGCGGAGGGCCACCGGATTTTCGTAGGTGCGCTCGTCTCCCATCACGCCCACGCTCTTCACCGGCAGCAGGATTACGCCAGCCTGCCAGATGGCATCGTACAGGTTGGTGGCCATGACACGCGGGTCGGAGGCGGACGGGAAGCCCATGCCGGTGCAGTCGTAACTGCGGAGGCCCCGGATAAAGATGTCATCGGCCTCGCGGAGAACACGGAGTTTCTCTTCGGTCACGTCGCCGATGATACGGATGGCCAGGGACGGTCCCGGGAAGGGATGCCGGCCCACCAGTTCTTCCTTGATGCCCAGGGCGCGGCCCACCCGGCGCACTTCGTCCTTGAAGAGCATCCTGAGCGGTTCCACGATTTTCAGGTTCATCTCTTCCGGCAGGCCGCCCACATTGTGGTGGCTCTTGATCTTGGAAGCGATGCCCGGGATGCCGGCGCTCTCGATCACATCGGGATAAATGGTCCCCTGGGCCAGCCAGCGGGCGTTTTCTATCTGTTTGGCATACTTGTCGAACGTTTCCACGAACAGCCGGCCGATAATCTTGCGCTTGGCCTCGGGCTCCGTGACTCCGGAGAGTTCCCTGAGGAAATCGGCCGATGCATCGGCCCCGATCACATTGAGACCCATGTCGCGGTACGACTCCAGCACGTCTTCGAATTCATTCTTGCGCAGGAGGCCGTTGTTCACGAAGATGCAGGTGAGACTATGGCCGATGGCCTTGTTCAGGAGCACGCCCGCTACGGTGGAATCCACGCCGCCGCTGAGCCCCAGGATCACTTTTTCGTCGCCGATCTGCCTGCGCAGGTCCGCCACCGTGGTCTCGATGAACGAGGCCGGGGTCCAGTCTCCTTCGCAGCCGCAGATGTCCAGGGCAAAGTTGGAAAGCATCTGCGTACCTTCGGCGGTGTGATAGACCTCCGGATGGAACTGGACGGCATAGGTGGGTTCGCCGGCAAACTGGTAGGCGGCATTCACCACATCGGCCGTGGAGGCAATGACCTCGGCGCCGTCGGGGAGGGCCGAGATGGTGTCTCCGTGGGACATCCAAACCTGGGAATGGGCGCTGACACCCTTCAGAAGGGGAGAATCGGCCTTTACCACGTCCAGCATGGCGCGGCCGTATTCACGGGAATCGGCCCCCTCCACCTTGCCGCCGCAGCAATGGGCGAGGTACTGGGCGCCGTAGCAGATGCCCAGAAGAGGCAGTTTGCCCCGGAAAAGGGACAGGTCCACCTGGGGAGCATTAGCGTCACGCACGGAACAGGGACTGCCGGAAAGGATGACACCCTTGACGGAACTGTCCAGCGCAGGGACCTTGTTGTAAGGATAGATTTCGCAAAAGACGTTGAGCTCCCTGAGGCGGCGGCCGATCAGTTGCGTCACCTGGGAGCCGAAGTCCAGAATCAGTATTTTATTCACCGCGGGAGTAGTTAGGGGTTTCCTTGGTAATGGTAATGTCGTGCGGATGGCTTTCCGTCATGCCGCTGGCCGTGACACGGGTGAACTTGGCCTGCTTGAGGGCATCCAGGTTGGCCGCGCCGCAGTACCCCATGCCGGAGCGCAGGCCGCCCACAATCTGATACACCGTTTCCGAGAGGGTGCCTTTGTAAGGAACCCGGCCCACAATGCCTTCCGGAACCAGTTTCTTGAGTTCCACCTTGTCGTCCTGGAAGTAACGGTCCTTGGAGCCGGCCGCCATGGCGTCGATGGAGCCCATGCCCCGGTAAGCCTTGAACTTCCGGCCGCTGTAGATGATGGTTTCACCCGGGGATTCTTCCGTGCCGGCGAACATCGACCCGCACATGACGCAGTCGCCGCCGGCCGCGAGGGCTTTCACGATGTCACCGGAGTAGCGCAGGCCGCCGTCGGCGATCAGCGTGGCGCCCGTTCCCTTGACGGCCTGGTAGGCGTTGAAAATGGCGCTGAGCTGGGGTACGCCCACACCGGCCACGATACGGGTGGTACAGATGGAACCCGGGCCGATTCCCACCTTCACGCCGTCGGCACCGGCTTTCACCAGGTCCCGGGCAGCTTCTTCGGTGGCTACGTTGCCCACCACCACATCCACGGAGGGATAGGCCGATTTCACTCTCTTGAGGAGGTCGATCACGCCCTTGCTGTGGCCGTGCGCGGAATCCAGCACCACGGCGTCCACCCCCTCTGCATACAGGGCGGCCACACGGTCCAGGGCATCCGGCGTAATGCCGATGCCGGCAGCCACGCGGAGACGGCCCTTCGCATCCTTGCAGGCCTCCGGATGCAGACGCTCCTTGATGAGGTCTTTGTAGGTAATCAGGCCCACGATGCAGCCTTTGGCATCGACCACGGGCAGTTTTTCCACCTTGTACTGCTGCAGGATGGACTTCACATATTCACGGTCCGTGCGGGTATCCGGAATGGTTACCAGGTTTTCGGAGGTCATCACGTCGCGCACCAGGGTGCCCATATCCTCGTGGAAACGGACATCACGGTTGGTTACGATACCGACCAGATGCATCTCTCCGTCCGTGACGGGAATGCCGCCGATGTGGTTCTCGTGCATCAGGTCCAGGGCCTCGCCTACGGTCTGATCCTGGTTGATGGTGACCGGATCGCTGATCATGCCGTTTTCCGAACGCTTTACCCGGCGCACTTCCGTGGCCTGGGCAGAGATGCTCATATTCTTGTGGATCACGCCGATACCGCCTTCCTTGGCCAGGGCGATGGCCATGGGGGCTTCCGTCACGGTGTCCATGGCGGCGGACACAATGGGGATGTTGAGCGGGATGTTGCGGGAAAAACGGGTGTGGAGACTCACTTCGCGGGGAAGTACTTCCGAGTACGCCGGAATAAGGAGGACGTCGTCAAAAGTCAGGCCCTCCAGTGCAATTCTTTCATCAATAAAGGACATATTGGCAGATTTTGCATGCAAAGATAACAAAAAACTCCGGATTTCTTATCAATGCACGGCAATTATGAAGAGATTAATAATTACCTTTGCAGGGTATGAGACGACTTTTTTGTTTTTTGGCGGTTTGGGCTGCCCTCATTCCCGGCCGGGCGCAGACCCGTTCCTACAGCGACAACGCGTCCAAGACTTTCGTCCTTGGACTGGACAGTTATTTCTTCGGGAACGCCGGTTCGCTGGATTTCCGCGCCGGCGGCAGCGGACACACGGCCGTAGTGAATGACGGAACGGTCGCCATCGACGGCACTTCCATGGAAAGCGGCACCGGCGACACCGTCATCGGCATCCATGATTTTACCGGGAACGGAGCGCCGGAACTTGTCGTAGGCCGCCGCAGCGGAGAAAGGCTCTCCGCCACCGTCTATTCGCTTTCCGGGGGCCGATGGAAGGCCATCGGCCGGATGGGGGCCGACGGCGTCTCGGAAATCCGCATCTTCCGCCAGGTGCTTTCAATCCGCCGCGGAGAGGCACTGTGCTCCTGGACCTGGCACGGCAGCCGGTTCGACTTCAAGGCCTCCGACGGCAGCGCAGACCCTACTCCGACTCTCTGACGTGGATCAGGGACTTGACCGGGGCGATTCCTTCCAGCAAGGACCGGCCGGGCAGATCGTCAATCTCCACCACAAACACGAAATCCTTCACCTTGATCCCGTAGGACTTCCCGTCCACCACCACTTTGTGGGACTCCAGCCCCTTGGCTATGCCCATGGCCGTACCGCCGGTGGCCAGGATATCGTCAAAAAAGGTGACCTCGAACACGTCTCCTTCGGGTTTTCCCGCCGCCACGTCGGACAGACGGAAATAAATCTGGTCCTTGCCGTATTCCTTGGTTATCTCCAGGCCTACCAGGTCTCCTTCCGCATAGGGCAGTTTGCCTTTCTTGCGGAAAGGGATGATGTTCTCCACATGCGGGCAGAGGGCCAGCATGGGAGCGGCGAACAGGAAACCACGGGCTTCCGGCGCCACGATGTTGGGGCAGACGCAAAGCGCGCCCAAATCCTTGACCAGCGAAGTGAAAAGCGCCTTGTCCTGGATGAAAGGCATGATATCCACGAAATTGACACCCTCGATGGGAAAGTTCGGATAGAATTTCAGATACTTTTTGTAATCCATAGTTTATTCTACAGTGTTCATGTCGATCAGATTGTTCAGCAATGCATAGACGGTGAGGCCGGCTACGGTTTTGATGCCCGTCTTGCGGGTGATGTTCTTGCGGTGGGTGATGACGGTGTAGATGGAAATGTTGTACAGGTCGGCAATCTCCTTGTTGAGCATGCCCTTGGCCACGCACACCAGGATTTCCTTCTCGCGGGCGCTGAGTTCCTCCCCTTCCGGCTTGGGTGCGTCTTCCCGGCCTTCCAGCGCCGCCCGCACCTTCCGGATAATGGCCGTGGGGCTGTCCATCAGGCCGATGACGCCGTCCCACTGCCGGAGCGCCTCTTCGTCGGAAAAAGGCCCTGCCACCGCCAGGATCACCGCGTCGGTAAGGGCCGACAGGCGGTTCTTGGCGCTGAGCCGCGAGGCATAGTCGAAAATGCAGGGATCCAGAATCACCACGTCCGGGGCGATGGAACGGAGCTGGGCGTCGCCGGTGCCGGAAAAGTCCGACAGGATGGCGCACACCTCGAATTCGCCCAGGTCGTTGAAAATCTGCTCCAGTCCCTTGGCCACGATGGCCGAAGGAACGACCAACAAAAGCCTCCTACTCATTTTCCATCCTCCCCACCATGGGCACCAGGATCTCGTCTTCGATGATGGTGTGCTTGCGAAGGTCCGTTTCCAGGGAATAGATGTAGAAGAGCACCCTGTAGGCTTCCTGCTGGTCGCACTGGGCGGGCATGTACTTCATCACCAGGTTCTTCAGGTCGTCCAGTTTTTCCTCCACGTTGGAATGGTTCTGCTCGTACTCGCCGATGGTGAACGGGCTGTCTTTCCGGTGGCCCAGCACGGCCTCTACATACGGAAACACCTGATTTTCTTCGTATTCGAAGTGTTTGGAAAGCTCTTCCTTATACTGCTCGAAGAACGTGCGCATGATGCTTTGGCGCCGCGCATCGCAGGGCCGGATCATCTGCTCCAGGGAACTGGAAAGCTCGGCCATCGCCACGTGCATGTAGTAGGCGTGGGAACGGTGGAGATAGTTGACGATCTCGCGCAGGTCGGCCTTTTCCAGCACGTCCTGTGTGGGGCGGTAGCCGTCGTAGGCGTACACCCGGCAGATGAGCAGGAACGATTCCGGATTGATGCCGCCCTTGAGGCACACTTCCTCCACGGTGGCCTCGCCGAAGCCGAAGGAAAGCCCCATGCGGGTAAGGACGCCCAGCAGGCGGAAGTCGATGTCCATCAGTTCCGCCATCTTCATGGAAGGGCTAAGGAGGTATCTTTCTGTATTCTGTGTCATAACATACAAAGTTACAAAATGTGTCCGAATAAAAAAACCTTCCGGGCTTCACAGCGCGGAAGGCAACACAACAATAAAAGGATCTAAAACTTTCAAACTATATGGCTTGTCATTCTTTTCTGATGCAAAGGTACGGGGGAAACGGCAGGCGGGCAATCCCAAAATGTAGGGATTCCCCGCCCAGGCAGTAATCAATTCTTCGGATTCCTAGAAAGTGACGGTGAGTCCCGTTCCATAATGGCCGGGGCCAAAAGCCACAGTCACAGGATGTTGCGACTGGTTGTAGGAGTCCGCCACCCATTCCAGGCGTTTCCAGCCGATGGTCTTGAAAATGAGGCCGGCCGAGAAGAGGGCGGCGCCTGCACCGGCGACGGTGAAGCCCCGGTAGAACCAGGAAACGGAATCCTTGGCTCCGGAGAAATTGTCCCAGACATTGTCGGTGGTGCCCCACATCCGGATATAATCGGCCATGAACACGCCGAGGGAGACGCCGGAAACCACCAGGCCGGCACTGCCCGCGACAAGGCCGCCGATGATGAGCCGCTTGCCCGTCTTGTACTGTTTCCGGGCACCGAGATAGGTTTCATTGTAGATTTTATCGCCCACCAGGCGCTGCACCATATAGTCCGGCAGCACCTCGTCCGTGTCACTTACCAGACGGCCGCGCTCCTGCTCGATGGAGGAAGGCCAGTACTGCGCACGGGCTTCCGGTCCGGCCAGACAGGTGAAAAGCACAGCCGCAAGGCCGGCAACCAAAAACTTTTTCATACTTCTTCTCTTTTTGAAAATTCACAGCCGCAATACAGCTGGTTATAAAAATTCTGTTCCTTGACAATCTGGCCGCGGCGCTCCTGCAGGCCGCCTTTCCGCCAGTTCTGGGGCCACCATTTCACCCCCTCCACCTGCGAACAGGCCCACTCGCCCGCCGCGTTCACCTGCTCCAGGTTCTTCCAGCGGGACGATGCCAGCGTGGTGGCGAGCACCTCGAAACCCTGGGCGGAGGCATATCGGGCGGCCCTCAGCAGGCGGAACTTGAAGCACTGCAGGCATCGGCCTCCCCTTTCGGGCTCATTCTCCAGCCCGGCGGCGCAGGTGCCCCAGAGGGCATGGTCGTACTCGTCCTCCACGATTTCCAGGCCCCACACCTTCGCATAGCGTACACACTCGTCCCTGCGGTGGTCGTATTCCTCGCGCGGGTAGATATTGGAGTTGGAATAGAAGATGACAGGCCTGTAGCCCCGCTCCGTCAGGCACTCCACGATGGCGCCGGAGCACGGAGCGCAGCAGGCGTGCAGCAGAATCTTCTCCGACCCGCCGGGAACCTCGATATGCAGGGACGTTTTCACGCCGCTAAGTTAAGAATATTTCCGGGGAAAACGGAAAAGAATGGACAGGGCCGCGACAATTCCCAGCGCAAAAGGGTAATACAGATGGCCGATGATGGCCGCCGCAGAAACCCCTGCCAGGCCGCTGGCCATGAGCATCTGCGCCCCATAAGGGATGATTCCCTGCACAAAGCAGGAGAACGTGTCCAGGATGGAAGCCGTCTTGCGCGGATCCAGGCCGAAACGCTCCGTAATATCCTTTGCCAGAGGTCCTACCGTGATGATGGCGATGGTATTGTTGGCCGTACAAAGGTTGACCAGCGACACCAGCGCAGCGATGGAGAAACCGGCAGCCCGCTTCCCGCCGATCCTGCGCGTGAGACCGCCGATGATGAAGGCCATCCCGCCGTTGTAGCGGATGATTTCCAGCAGCCCGCCCGCCAGCAGCGAGACAATGATGAGTTCGCCCATCGACCCGATGCCTTCGCCGATGGAGGCCATCCAGCCGACGAATCCGTAAGCGCCGGTAGCCCAGCCGATAACACCGTTCACCCCGATGCCGACAGCCAGCACGGTGACCACGTTCACCCCCGCGAGCGCCAGGCCGATGACCAGCAGATACGGCACCAGCCCCAGCCACTGCACCGGCGCGGCGGCAGGCGCAGCCTCCACCTGCAGACCCATGACTACGTACACCGCAGCCACGATGACGGCGGCCGGAGCGGCAATCCACAGGTTAGCCCTGAACTTGTCGCGCATGGAACAGCCCTGGCTCTTGGTGGCCGCCACGGTGGTGTCGGAGATGAAAGAGAGGTTGTCGCCGAAGAAAGCGCCGCCCACCACGATGGCAGTAATAAAAGGAATGCCGATGCCCGTTTCCGACGCGATGCCGGAAGCGATGGGGACCAGCGCCACGATGGTACCCACCGACGTGCCGATGGCCATGGAAATGAAGCAGGCCGCCAGGAAAAGGCCTGCGTAGATCAGTTTCCCGGGCAGGATGTGGAGCGTGGCGTTCACCGTGGCGTCAATGGCGCCTATCTCCCGGGCCGTGGCCGCAAAAGCCCCCGCCAGCACGAAGATCCAGATCATCAGCAGCACGTTCTTGTTGCCGGCGCCCTCCGAGAAAATGGACAGTTTGTCATCCGTCTTCTCCACGCCCCGCGTAATGAGCAAGGCGTAGGCCGATGCAATGATGAAGGCCGCCGCGACGGGAATCTTATAGAAATCACGGGCCACCAGGGACGCCGCCACATAGACCGCCAGGAACACCGCCAGCGGACTCAGCGCCAGCCAGCCGTTCATTTTCCGGGCCGATGGTGCCCGGTGTTCGGTTTTTTCGGTATTGATTGCCATCAGAAAGTTCGTTTGGGGACTGCAAAGATAAGGCATTTGCAACCAAGTTGCACCATAATAGGGATAAATTTGCAGCCGATATCCCCATTAATAAGGATTGTGCAGACGGGCAAACCGCCGTAATTTTGCGCCCAGCGCAAAAAATCAAAAACAGACTATGACACTTGCAGAGCTTGCAACAGGTGAAAAAGCGGTCATCGTGCGTGTCCACGGACACGGCAGTTTCCGCAAACGCCTCATCGAAATGGGCTTTATCCAGGGAAAGGAAGTGCGGGTGGTGCTCAACGCCCCGCTCAAAGACCCCATCGAATACGAAATCATCGGCTATAAGGTTTCTCTCCGGCGAGAGGAAGCCCGTCAGATAGAGGTGGTTACGGAAGAGGAAGCCCGCGAGGCCCTCGTCACCGACGAGCACCTGCAGGCTCTGCCCGGGGACTTGCAGGAGAAGGAAAGGCTGGACCGCGCCCTCTCCCATGTGGCCGAAGAGCGGCACCACGTGATCCGCGTGGCGCTGGTGGGCAACCCCAACTGCGGCAAGACCTCCCTGTTCAACATCGCTTCCGGCAGCCACGAACATGTGGGCAACTACTCGGGCGTCACCGTGGACGCCAAGGAAGGTCATTTCAAATTCAAAGGGTACGACATCACGCTGGTAGACCTGCCGGGCACCTATTCTTTATCGGCCTATTCGCCGGAAGAACTCTATGTGCGGAAGAACCTGCTGGAAACCATGCCGGACGTGGTGGTGAACGTGGTGGACGCTTCCAATATCGAGCGCAACCTGTACCTGACCACCCAGCTCATCGACATGAACCTCCGCACGGTGATGGCGCTGAACATGTACGACGAGCTGCAGGCCAAAGGCGACAAGCTGGATACCCGGCAGCTGGGATACCTCCTGGGCGTGCCGGTCTGTCCTACGGTGAGCCGCGACGGACAGGGGATTCCGGAGCTCTTCGACACGGTGATCAAAATCTACGAACAGTCCGACCCCAAGCTCGCCCGCCACATCCACATCAACCACGGAGCGGAAATCGAAAAGAGCATCGTCAGGCTGCGTGACCTCATCTTTGAAAACGAACAGGTGCGCTCCCGCTACTCCACCCGTTACCTCGCCATCAAATACCTGGAAACCGACAAAGACGTGGAAGGCATCATCGGCACCCTGCCCAATGCCGATGCCATCCGGAAAGCCCGGGAAGAAGAAAGCGAACGTATCCAGAAACTCCTGCACACCAACGCGGAAAGCGCCATCGTAGACGCCAAGTACGCCTTCATCCAGGGCGCCCTGGCAGAAACTTACGAGCGTTATCAGGAAGAGCGCCCGAAGCGCACCCTCACCGACCGGATCGACGCCATCGTCACCAACCAGTGGCTGGCTTTCCCCATTTTCGTGGTCCTGCTGTGGTTCATCTTCTGGGCCACCTTCACCATCGGCCAGTATCCCATGGACTGGATCGACTGGCTGGTCGCCAAGTTCGGCGGCTGGGTCGGCGGTCTCATGCGGGACGGCTGGGTGAAAGACCTGGTGGTGGACGGGGTGATCGCCGGCGTGGGCAGCGTGCTGGTATTCCTCCCCAACATCATGATCCTGTACTTCTTCATCTCCATCATGGAAGACAGCGGCTACATGGCGCGCGCGGCTTTCATCGTGGACAAGCTGATGCACAAGATCGGCCTGCACGGGAAGAGTTTCATTCCCATGGTGATGGGCTTCGGATGCAATGTGCCGGCCATCATGGCCACCCGCAGCATCGAGAGCCGGAAAAGCCGCCTCGTGACCATCGCCATCATCCCGTTCATGTCCTGCGCCGGACGGCTGCCCATTTTCGTGCTTTTCGCCGGGGCTTTCTTCCCGGGCAGCCCAGCCACCGCGCTGCTGGGCATCTATCTGCTGGGCGTCTTGCTGGCCATCCTGTCGGCCCTGGTGCTGTCGAAGTTCGTCAAGGACGACGACCTGCCTTTCGTGATGGAACTGCCGCCTTACCGCGTACCTACCGGAAAGGCCATCTGGCGCCATACCTGGGAGAAAGGCAAGCAGTACCTGGAGAAGATGGCCACCACCATCCTGCTGTTCTCCATCGCCATCTGGTTCCTGGGATACTTCCCGCGGCATGAGGGTGCCACCACCGCCTACCAGCAGGAACATTCCTATATCGGCACGCTGGGCAAGGTCATCGAACCGTTGAACGAACCGCTGGGCTTCAACTGGAAGATGGACGTGGGCCTGCTCGCCGGCGTCGGCGCCAAGGAACTGGTGATCAGCACCATGGGCGTGATGTACGCCCAGGACGGCGAAGAATACGAAGGGCTGGGCGACGAGAACGACACCGCCCTGCAATCGGCCTTGAAGGCCACCGTGCCCACCGCCGCCGCCCTCGCCTTCATGGTGTTCGTGCTGCTGTACTTCCCCTGCATCGCCACCTTCGTGGCCATCAAGAACGAAACCGGCAAATGGCGCTGGGCCATTTTCCTGGCCCTGTACACCATTCTCATCGCCTGGGTATTCGCCTTCGCGGCATACCGGATAGGGCTGCTCATCTGGCCGGTCTAGGGCCCGGCTTCCAATAAGAACCCCGAAAGTTATTTGTCTAACTTTCGGGGTTCTTGTTACTATAAGTCAACCTTTATAAGACTGCGTCAGAATTACAGGTTGGCGTTCTCCTTCTTCCAGTCGGCAGTGGCGGGTACGATGCCAAGGTCGATGATTTCGTCGCGCATCTTGCAGAGGTGCTCGTAGGAAGCCTTGAGGGCTGCCATTTCCTCTTCGGTGCCCTTCGGGTTGGTGAAGTGGCAGCCGGTGGCGTCGATGACGGTGGGCATGGCCATCATCACGTTCTTGTACTCGTCATTGTTCACATAGGTGCCGGCGGGCCAGGTGAACTTCTCGCCGCCCATGGAAGCCTCGATCATCTTCACGGCCTGGTAGGCAGGGCTCTGGAAGGAGCTGCGGCCGCGGAGCTTGATGATGTTGCTGCCGCCCTGGATGGTGTTGTGCTTGATTTCAGCGAAACGCTCGGCGCTGAGACCCATCTCTGCGAGGGGCTTGCCGTCGATCTTGACCTGGGAGGCGAACACTGCCATGGCTTCGCCGTGACCGCCGTAGGTGTAGGTACCGGTGACCTTGCACTGCTGTACACCGAATTCCTGGGCCAGGGCTTCCTGCAGACGGGTGCTGTCGAGGGCGGCCAGGGAGGTGAGTTGGGACGGCTTGAGGCCGGAGTGGATAAGGGCGGTGAGGGCGGTGACATCGGCCGGGTTGAAGATCACCACCACGAACTTGGCGTCCGGGCAGTACTTCTTGATGTTGTCACCGAATTCGGCGGCAATCTGGCAGTTGCCCTTGAGGAGGTCTTCGCGGGTCATGCCTTCCTTGCGGGGTGCTCCGCCGGAGGAAATGATATACTTGGCATCCTTGAAAGCGACGGCCGGGTCGATGGTGGCGGTGATGTTCACGCCCGGGAAAGCGCAGTGGTTCATCTCTGCGAGCACACCCTTGAGGCCGGGCTCGAAGATATCGTACAGGCAGATGTTCGGGGTGAGGCCGAGCATGGCTGCTGTCTGGACCATGTTGGAACCGATCATGCCGGCAGCGCCGACAATAAGGAGCTTTTCATCAGTAAGGAATTTCATAATGTTATGTGTTAAAATTTGACTTTTCTTGAAAGCATCCGCAAAGATAACAATTTCCCGTCAAAGATTTGCTTGTAATTGTCAAAAAACAATTATCTTTGCATCGTAAATTGTAACAACAGATATGGAGCCTCCCAGTCAGGTCAAGTCTAATCAGTTAACGGGCGTCGGTTCAGACGACCCTCTGTTGCGATTATACCATGATTAACCCGGAAACCCGGTGCCCAAGGGCATCCGGGCGGCTTTGTATTGCTGTTCAAACCAACCTGTTTAAATGGGACTGTATTTAAAGAAGAAACTCGACAACGAAGCTACCATCGGCGTATGGCAGATCACGGAGACCGAGCAGGAACTGATCGAACTCAGCTCCACGCCCTCCGATGAGATGGAGGAAATCTCTTTCCTCCGCAGCGAATCCATGCGCAAACAGCGGCTGGCCGTCAGGGCCCTGCTGAACACCCTCTTCGACGAGAAGGTGTACCTGAGCCACCACGACAACGGCAAGCCGTACCTGGAGAACAACCCCGTCAACATCTCCATCACCCACACGGAAAAATACGTAGCCGTCATCCTGCACGAAGAAAACGACTGCGGTATCGACGTGGAATCGCTGGACCGCGACTTCTCCGCCGTGGAGAAAAAGGCCCTCTCGGAAGACGAAATCGACGACCTGGAAGACGAGAAGCGCAACGAGCAGCTCGCCATCTACTGGTGCGCCAAGGAAGCCATCTTCAAGCTCCTGAGCCGCTATAACGTGAACTTCGCCGAGCAAATCGAGGTGGAGCGTTTCCGTGTGAGGGGTGAAGGCGAACTGGAAGCCACTTTCATCGACAAGAACGAGGACGAAGAAGAATTCGACCTGGAGTACATGACCTTCGACCGCCATGTCCTGGTGTGGGTCGTGGGCGACTGATTCCCCTCCTGTTGAAAACCTTTCCGAAAAAGAAACACAAGAGTTACAATTTAGATTTATTCTAAATTAGAATTCATTTGAAGGAGTTGTTAATCAATGAATTAACAACTCCTGTTTCTTTTTGTTGATAACTTTTTCCGGGAAAACCGTTTGAAAGTAGGATTGCTTCATATAACTTTGTTCCCACGGAGATTTCCGCAACCAGCATTGAAACATAAACCCGTTGGACCTCCGGTCCGGAAGACCGGAAAAGCCCCAAATTGCGCCAAATTATGGTTAAACGTGTACTCAAGCGCGACGGACGCCGCGTAGATTTCAACAATCAGAAGATTGTCGCCGCCATCCTGAAGGCCATGGATGTCACCGAAAACGGTGAAGACATCGTACTTGCCGCCCAGATCGCCCACGCCATCTCCCAGCTGGAGAAGGAAGAGATGACCGTGGAGGAAATCCAGGACGTCGTGGAAAACCAGCTCATGAACAGCCCCCGCCAGGAAGTGGCCAAGGAGTACATCCGCTACCGCAACAAGCGCAATATCGCCCGCAAGGCCAAGTCCAACGAGATTTTCCAGACCATCATCGACGCGCAGGCCAACGACATCACCCGTGAGAATGCCAACATGAATGCCGACACCCCCGCCGGCATGATGATGAAGTTCGCCTCCGAAGCCACCAAGAGCTATGTGGACGAGTGCCTGCTGAGCGACCCTGTCCGCGAGGCCGTGGCCGGCAACTACATCCACATCCACGACAAGGACTATTATCCCACCAAGTCCCTCACCTGCATCCAGCACCCGCTGGACATCATCCTTGAGTACGGACTCAAGGCGGGCCACGGCGAGTCCCGTCCGGCCAAGCGCATCGAAACCGCCAGCGTCCTTGCCTGCATCTCCATGGAGACCGTCCAGAACGAGATGCACGGAGGCCAGGCCATCCCTGCCTTCGACTTCTACCTGGCGCCCTTCGTCCGCAAGACCTTCCAGGAAGAGGTGGACAAGGTGAGCGAAATGGCCAATGCCGATTACAGCGACCTCAAGGACATCCGGATCGACGACTACATCAAGCGCGACCTCGTGGGCCTGCAGGGCCGTGACCGCGCCCTCCAGCACGCCGTCAACCAGACGGTGGGCCGCGTGCACCAGGCCATGGAAGCCTTCGTGCACAATATGAACACCATCCACAGCCGCGGCGGCAACCAGGTGGTCTTCTCCTCCATCAACTACGGCACCGACACATCGGCAGAAGGCCGATGCATCATCCGCGAAATCCTGAACACCACCTACGAAGGCGTGGGCAACGGTTCCACCGCCATCTTCCCCATCCAGATCTGGAAGAAGAAGAGGGGCGTGAGCTACCTCCCGGAAGACCCCAACTACGACCTGTACAAGTTCGCCTGCAAGGTCAGCGCCCGCCGATTCTTCCCGAACTTCCTCAACCTGGACGCCACCTTCAACCAGGATACCGCCTGGGATCCGGCCGATCCCAAGCGCTATGTCCACGAAGTGGCCACGATGGGCTGCCGCACCCGCGTTTTCGAGAACCGGTTCGGCCCCAAGACCTCCATCGGCCGCGGCAACCTGAGCTTCACCACCATCAACATCGTGAAGCTGGCCGTCGAGTGCATGGACGAGCCCAATAAAGACCTCCGCCTGCAGAAATTCTTCGAGAAACTGGACTGGGCGCTGGAGATATCGGCCCGTCAGCTGGACGAGCGCTTCCAGTTCCAGAAGACCGCCCTCAAGAAGCAGTTCCCGCTGCTGATGAACGGCCTTTGGCTGGGCAGCGGCAAGCTGGATGACGACGACACCGTGGAAAGCGTCATCAACCAGGGCACGCTGGGCATCGGCTTCATCGGCCTGGCGGAATGTCTGATCGCCCTCGTGGGCAAGCATCACGGCGAGAGCGAAGAAGCCCAGGAGCTGGGTCTGAGGATCGTCACCTACATGAGGGACAAGGTCAACGGCTTCTCCGAGAAATACCAGCACAACTACTCCGTGCTGGCCACTCCGGCCGAAGGCCTCTCCGGAAAGTTCACCAAGCGCGACAAGAAGACCTTCGGCATCCTGCCCGGCATCACCGACAAAGACTACTACACCAACTCCAACCATGTGCCCGTGTACTACAAGTGCACCCCGGAACACAAGGCCCGCATCGAGGCTCCCTACCACAACCTCACCCGCGGCGGCCATATCTTCTACGTGGAAATCGACGGCGACGCCACCCACAACCCGGATGCCATCATGCAGATCGTAGACCTCATGGACAAGTACGATATCGGCTACGGCTCCGTGAACCACAACCGCAACCGCTGCCTGGACTGCGGCTACGAGAACGCCGAGAAAGACCTCCACGAGTGCCCGCACTGCCACGGCCACCACATCGACACGCTGCAGCGCATCACCGGCTACCTGGTGGGCACCACCAACCGCTGGAACTCCGGCAAGCTGGCCGAACTCCGCGACAGGGTCGTACACGAATAGCCCGGCGTCTGCAATACGCTATGCGGATCAGGGTACTGGATATTCTGGAACAGACAATGGCCGACGGACCTGGATTCCGGACGGCCATTTACTGTGCCGGCTGCAAGCATGCCTGCAAAGGCTGCCACAACCCCCAGAGCTGGGATTTCAATGCGGGCCGATGGATGGAAGTGGACGACCTTCTGGACCTGATCAAGGCCGACAGCATGTCCAACGTCACCTTCTCGGGCGGAGACCCCTTCTACCAGGTGGAGGCCTTCACCGAACTGGCCCGACGCATCAAACAGGAGACCGCCAAGACCATCTGGTGCTGGACCGGCTTCACCCTGAAAGAAATCCAGGCCGACGAACACCTCTCCCAGCTGCTCCCCTGGCTGGACGTCCTGGTGGACGGACCTTTCATCCTGGAGCAGCGGGACACCGACCTGCTGTTCCGCGGAAGCCCCAACCAGCGGATCATCTACCTGCACGGCCAGCCGCCCGCAGACGACATCCCGGGCACCGTTCAGCTGGAACCTTTGAGATAAAAGCTTATTTGCGCAGCCAATTCTCCGGATTCTGGGGTTCGAAGCCCTTCCAGAGTTCGAAGTGGAACTGGTCTTCGCCGCCGATGGTGTCTACCGTGCCGATCACATCGCCGGTGGACACTTTCTGATTCAGTTTCACGGACACGGTCTTGAGCATGCTGTAAAGCGTGTAATAGTTGCCGTGGCTCACCAGGACGCACTGATTGTAGCCCGGGAGCACAAAGATACGGGTGACCGTGCCGCTGAATACGACTTTTGCCTGGGAACCCCGTTTTACCGTAAGGGTAACGCCGTCGTTCTGGGGCATTTCCACATTCTCATAGACAGGATGCTTGTGCTTGCCGAAGCGGTCTACGATCACGCCTTCCACCGGCCAGGGCAGTTTTCCCCTGTTGGCGGCGAACTCGTTGGAAAGCTTGGCATCCACCTCCGTCGACGTGGTTTTGGAGCCCGTCGAGGTGCTGCCCGAAGCCTTCTTGCCGCTCTCGGCCTTCTTGCGGGCGGCTTCCTGCTCGGCCCGGATAATCTCCGCAATTTTCTTGTTCAGGGCCTCTTTCTGGCGGTTTTTCTCCTGCAGCTGCTGCTGGTATTTGCTGCGGTCTTTCTTGAGCTGGTTCACCATGCGGGAGGCTTCCGCCACCTCGTCCTGCAGGCGGGCGCGCTCCTGCACGTTCTTCTGGCGAAGCTCGTCGGCATCGTCCTTGAGGGAGGTGAGGCGCTCGCGCTCCACTTCCAGGTCGGCCTCCGTTTCGCGGATCTTCTCCGCCTGGCTGCTCATCTGGGAGGAGAAACGGCGGAGGTAGCTGAAGCGGCGCATGGCCTGCCCCATGGACTCGCTGGACAGCACGTACATATACCACTTGCGGCTGTCGCGGTTCTTGTAGGCGCTGCGTACCAGGCGGTTATAGTAGAGGGAAAGGGTGTCGTAACGGGCCTGCAGGCGGTCCATCTCCTTCTGGCATACGCGGATGGAGTCGGACAGGAGCCGGATGGTGCGGTCGCACTCCCGGATGAGTTCTTCCCGGGCCGATACCTTGCCGCGCACCAGCGAAAGGCTGGAGAGGGCCTGCTGGCTGCTCCGGTTGTTTTCCCGGAGTTTTCCGTTGAGCAGTTCGATGTCTTTCTCCAATTTGGAAATCTGGGTTTCCAGGCTCTTTTTCGTCTCCTTCTTCTGGGCAGAAGCCTCCCCTCCGGCCAGCACGGCCAGCATCACGAGCGCGATATGAAGGAGTTTCCTCATTTGCCGACGGCGTCCAGACGCTCCTTTATCCGCTCTTCCAGATCCGGAATCTCACCGCCCTGGTTCTTGTTTTTGGCCTGGTTCCAATACGAACGGGCCAGGTCGTACTCGCCCAGCGAATACAGCACTTCCGCGTAATGGTCCAGCATCACGGCGCTGTCCTTGCCGCCGTAAAGCATGGCATGCTTGAAGAAAGGCTTGGCTTCCAGGTCTTTCCCCTGCAGGTGCAGGATCCAGGCGAAGGTGTCCAGATAGGTGGCGTTGTCCGGTTCGGCCTCCACCGTCTTCTTGGACATGGTGTAGGCTTTCTTCAGATTCTTGCCGGACACGCTCAGATAATAGGCGTAGTTGTTGAGCACCGGGGCATAGGACGGGTCTATCTTCAGGGCCTGGTCGTAGGCCTTGAACGCCTGCCTGGCATCCCCCTTGGCATAATAGGCATCGCCCTTCATGGAATAGGCCCCTTTGCAGAGATCCTTGTCCTTGGGGTAATTGGTGAGCAGATACTGGCAGTTGCCGATGATGGCGTCGTAGTCTTCCAGCTGATAGTTGGCCTGGTTGGCATAATCCAGGAAGGCCAGTTCGCGGAAGCGGTCGAAGGCGGCGACGGACCAGTCCCGTACGGCCGGCCAGTCCTCCTTCACGCCCAGATACTGGATGTAGGTGGCGGTGAGGGAGAGGCTCTCCGGGTACTTCTCGGCGGCTTCGCGGAACCATCGGCCCGCTTCTTCCGTACGGCCGGTGGAGTAGAAATAACCCGCCGTGGTGCTGAGAAGAGTGCTGTCCGAGGGGTGCACGGCCACGGCGTCGCGGATCACCGCGTCAAATTCCTTCTGGTGCAGCTGGAGTAGCTTGGGGTCCAGGGAGCGGGTGAGATTCCTGATATACATGGACTTGGTTTCCGCGGGAACGTCGTCCGACTGGAAAAACGTGCCGATGGTGCGGAAATAGTCCGGGTAACGCCGCTGGTGGCGGTAGACCTCCGACACGCCCAGGACGGCCGGGACATAGCCGCCGTCCAGGGAAAGGGCCTCTTCGTAGCGGACCTGCGCCAGGGAATCCTGGTATTCCGACAGGTAATAATCGCCCAGCATGGCCAGTACAGAAGGGGAAGAATACGCTTCGTTGAACTTCTCGAGGCATTCCACCGCCTCTTCGGTGCGGTTAAGCTGGCGGAAGATTTCGTAGCGGGTCTGGACTACGGCCTCCGAGGGCCCGCGCTGGGTTTCGATATCGTCCAGGGAAGAGAGCGCCTTCTCATAATCTCCCTGCCGAAGGTAGAGGTCCAGCAGTTCGTAACTGAGGGATCCTTTGTCCGGGAAGTCCTTCACCAGCCCTTCATACAGCTCGATGCCCAGCTGGGTCTCTCCCTGGGAAAGATACAGGCGGGCGAGGGTGCGGCGGTACCAATAGTTGCCTCCGTCCAGGGCGATGGCCTGTTCCAGGTGCCTGCGTGCACCGGTGGCGTCCTGCAGGGCGGCTTCCGAGAGGGCGAGATAGTACCAGACGGCATCGTCCTGCGGGGCGATGGCCGACAGGGTTTCCAGACGATCCTTGGCGCGGGCATACTCGCCGTTGCTGTAAAGGGACACCGCATCTACCAGATAACCTTCCACCTGCTGGGCGGAAAGAGAAAGGATGATATGGAAAAGCAGCACTAAGGCTGACAGGACTTTTTTCATACAGACTACAAAAATACACCTTTTGTAAAAAACATACAACTTCCCTTCCCCGAATCAAATTTTTTTTACGAAATTTGTCACATATGAACAAAATCCGCGCCACCCGTTGAAACGTTTTTGGACAAACTTGCATCTTATTACTTGGACAAGGGTTGACGAATCCCCTGGCGGAGCGTCGTCCCCGGAGCGCCTGCTGCCCGCATGCAAGGAGGGTGACCGGAAAGCCCAAAAGCAGCTTTTCGACGCCCTGTCGCCCAAAATGATGGCCCTCTGCCTGCGCTATATGGGAAACAGGGAAGAGGCGGAAGACGTCCTCCAGGAAGGTTTCATCACCTTGTTCAAAAAGCTGGACAGCTACACCGGAGCCGGATCCTTTGAAGGCTGGGCCAGAAAGATCTTTGTCAATACTGCACTGATGCATCTCAGAAAGACGGACGCCCTGGGACTGAGCGACGACATCTCCGAAGCAAGGGGATTGTTCACCGAAGAGACCACCCCCCTGCAAAAGATGGGGTACGCGGAACTCATGCGCATGGTGCGGTCGCTGCCCGCCGATGCCAGAACCGTCTTCAACATGTACGTACTGGAAGGATATTCCCATAAAGAGATTGCCAAGGAACTGGGTTGCACGGAGGCCACGTCGCGTTCCAAATTGCAGAGAGCGCGCCTGCGGCTGCAGGAAATGATAAAAGAAAACAAATGAAAGAGAAAGAGTTTGACATAGCCATAAGGAACATTCTGCAAGACGCAGAAGAACCCGTATCGCCCCGCGTCTGGGAAGGCATTGAAGCCGGCCTGGACAAGCGCCACAGGATTCCCGCCTGGGTGTGGAGCGTTTCCGGCGTGGCCGCTGCCGCCGCCATCGCCCTGGGTGTCTTCCTGTTCCGTCCCGCAGCCCCTGAACATTCTAACCCTACTATATTAATCACAGAGACGCCGAAGGCAACTGTTCCTCCCGTGGAAGCAACCCCCGAAACAGAGGAGATCGCCCCCATTGAGGAACAAGTTGCCCGGACCGTCTCCCGTCTGGCGTACACGGAACCCGCCGTCCGGGAAGAAATTCCCGCAGCGGAGGAACCTGCGCCCGCCCAGGCGGAAGAAACCGCCGCCCATCATGCTTCCGTCGCATCGGTGCAGTCGGAGAATCCGCTGGACAACGCCGTGGAAGACACGGACGCCTTCAACAGGCTGGCCTTCGCGGAATCCCACCGGAAAGAGCAGCGTGGCTTCTCGTTCACGGCCGGCGGCAATATCCAGACCAACCGCCGCGGAGAAGTGCCCTCCGGCAGTATCCGCCGTTCTCCCGGAATGCCCGGAGGCCTGCTCGCTCCCGTGGTGGAGAAAGGCGTCTACAACGAATCGCCGGAAGTCAACTTCAGCCTTCCGTTCTCCGTGGGAATCGGCCTCAAGTACCATTTCAATTCCCGCTGGGCACTGGGCACCGGCATCCGGTACACCAATATGAGCCGCACTTTCATCGGCGACTACACAGACCTCAACAGTGACATCCTCGTCCTCCATACCGACATCGACAACCACCAGCACTGGGTGGGTGTTCCGGTAAACCTGTATTTCAACGTGATCGACCAGGGTCGCTGGCGCCTCCACACTTTCGTAGGCGGAGCCGGAGAATTCCTGCTGGACAACGACTACCTCATCCACGCCAATCCCAAAGACATCCACTGGCACCAGAGGGGCGGCAGCATCCAATGGTCGGCCGGTGCCGGTCTGGGCGTGGAATTCCGGATCACCCCGGTCTTCGGCCTGTTCCTGGATCCGAGTGTCCGCTACTATTTCGGCACGGAGAAACAACCGCGTTCCATCCGCACCATCCAGCCGCTCAGGATGGAACTGGAGGCCGGCATCCGTTTCAGCTTCGGCCAGCAATAGGCCGGATCGGTTGAAACACGCAATAAATCGTTCGAAACAGCACATCTTGTCAACCGATGCTGCTGTTTTTTGTTTTTCCTCCTTATCTTGGGCGAAAAAAGCCCATGCGAAAACTTGGAATCCCGCTGCTGATACTCCTTGCCCTCTCCTGCCAAAAGCCTCTTTTTCCGGGAACGCCCCGCTGGACCCGGATGCAGAACCGCGCGTATTACAAAGTGCCGTCAGACTCGGCCGCCCCACCGGCAGGGCCGGAGGAACCGGAAAACCCGGCAGAGAAGAAACCCGTGGTTTGGCTCACCGCTTTCCGGTTCCCGGACGGGGTCCGCTGGCGTGACGGAGACCTTACCGGCGCCCGGATCGTGGTCTGGAAAGACTCCGCCCAAGTGCTGGAGGTGCCGGCAGGCCATTACCCGGAACCGGACCGGCACCGGATACTGGACGGACACCTGTGGCAGGACGATTCCGACGGAAGCGAGACATTCCTTTACCGGGACGGAGAACTGATGCTGCGCTACGGCGGAGATGAAGTGCTCCGGGGAATCATCTTCGACCGCGGGCGCATCCACACCCTGGGACAGCGCGCCGGAGGAAACGGATTCTCGTTCAGGACAGACGGCGAAGAGGTGTTCTCCCATCCGTCGGCCTCGGTCACCGGGTCGATGGACGACAGGGAATGGCCGGGAGGGGCCCTGACACAGGCAGGCGACAGCATCTATTACAGTTACCGGATCCCTGTCAGGAAAGAGAACAGCCTGGGCTGGGAGTACCACGTGATGCAGAAAGACCGGGAAGTGAAAATGATTCCGGAGGGCACTGCAGAAACCATCTTCGACATCCGCTGTTACGGAGGGAGCCTCTACCGGAGCGAACAGCGCGGGACAGGAGGCAATACGCTGGTGCTGGTCAAGGACGACACCGCCTTCTCGCTGGGCATTTCTCCGGGAGAGACCGTGCACCTTTGCAAGCTGGTCCCCTCAGGGGGTAATATCCTTGTAAAAGGGTACAGCACAGGATCTTCCATCAGCAAATACACTTATTGGCTCCGGGGGAAGGAGGGCCTCGGAGAACAACTGCCGAGCAATTACCTCCTGGCCGATTTCTACCCGGACGGCTCCGGGACCGGCTATATCAGCCTGCGGGACGGAAAGGTGCAGGACATCTGGACCCAAGGACAGTTCCTGAAAGTGATTCCCCGCCGGTATTTCCTTTCGACAAAAGCCTGCTCCTCCGTGCACGGGGGGCTGCTCTACGCAGCCTTGAGCGACCTGTCCGGCAACACCCACCTGCTCCTGAAAGGGACGGAATTCGTCACGTTCAAGTTCAACGGCTATTTCACGGGCGTATGGATAGAATAAAATGATTATCTTTGCGACATGATCACCCATCCGAACGTCAAGTTGAACCTGGGCCTCCACGTGCTCCGCAAGCGCCCCGACGGCTTCCACGATCTGGAAACCCTCTTTGTCCCTTACCCGGACATCCACGACAACCTGGAAATTGTAACCGGAGACGACTACAGCCGGACCCTCGCCGGACTGCGGGAACGGTACGGGAACCTGACGCAGGCTATTTCGCCGGACGGAAAGCTGATGATCACCCTAGCCAGGGAGCAGGGGGTGGACTGGGATCCGCTCAAAGACCTCACCGCCAAGGCGTATTTCCTGCTGCAGAAAGACTTCGACCTGCCGCCCATGAAGATTTATCTGGAAAAGCTTTCCCCCGTAGGAGCCGGGCTCGGCGGAGGATCGGCCGATGCTGCCTTCGCCCTGAAAATGATGGCGGAACTCGCGGGGCTGGGCCTTTCCCCGGAGCAGCTCGCCGCCTATGCCGCCGCCCTAGGCAGCGACTGCGCCTTCTTCGTCTACAACACCCCCATGCTGGGCACGGGGCGCGGGGAAATCCTGGAACCTTTTCCCATCGACCTGTCCCCCTACAGATTCAGCGTTTATATTCCCGAAGGCGTGTCGGTTTCAACGGCCGACGCCTACCGGGGCATTGTCCCGCACCTGCCGGAAAAACCGCTCCGGGAAGTGCTGCTGCAGCCGGTTGAAACCTGGAAAGAAGACTTGAAGAACGATTTCGAGGAAACTGTCTTCGCCAAGCACCCCACCTTGGCTCCCGTCAAAGAAATGCTTTATTCACAAGGGGCTATGTACGCCGCCATGTCCGGCAGCGGATCGGCCTTTTTCCAAATCCGAATAAATTAAACGGAATCGGTTGAAACATTCCGGAAAGTTTTTCTGTTTCAACCGATGAAATCGCCGGGATTGTCGTAGCTTGCGAAAAAGTTACGACTATGCTTGTTTATCTACACGGGGCCAAGTGCATGGGAATCGAAGCGGTTTCCATCGTCATCGAAGTGGAAATCACGCTGGGTATTGGAATCCACCTGGTAGGACTGGCGGACGCCGCCGTCAAAGAAAGCCTGCTGCGCACCGTTACAGCCCTGCAGGCCAGGGGCTTCCATATTCCCGGAAAGAAAATTGTCATCAACCTGGCTCCGGCCGACATGCATAAGCAAGGGAGCGGATACGATGTACCCATCGCCCTGGGCATCATCGCCGCTTCCGGTCAGCGGGCGCTGCCGGGGCTGGAGAAGTATCTGATCATGGGCGAACTGGGGCTGGACGGCAGCATCCGGCCGGTGAGCGGGACCCTCCCGATGGTGGAACTGGCCATGCGCTGCGGATTCAGGGGCTGCATCTTTCCGGAAGCATCGGCCCTGGAGGCGGCGGATTATTCCGGAACGCTGATTTACGGGGTCAGAACGCTGGACGATGTGCTGCGGATCCTGGCGGAAGATGAAGACCCGCGGGATTTGCTGATCTGGAACACGGACCTGTACCGGAAGGCACTTGCCCGGGCCTCGGCCCCGAGTGCCAAAACTTTTATGGACTTTGCCGATATCGTGGGGCAGGAAGGGGCCAAACGGGGGCTGGAAATCGCCTCTGCAGGCCAGCACAACGCCATTCTCATCGGGGCACCCGGGTCGGGAAAGAGTTCGTTGGCCAAGGCGCTTTCCGGGGTTCTGCCGCCCATGAGCCTGGAAGAATCGGCCATCACTTCCAAGATTTATTCGGTGGCAGGGAAGGCTTCCGGCGGGCTGGGGATGATGCGCAGCCGGCCTTTCCGGTCGCCGCACATATCGGCCTCCAAGGCGGCCATGCTGGGCGGAGGCAGCGGGGAGAACATCCTGCCAGGGGAAGTGTCCCTGGCTACCGGCGGCATCCTCTTCCTGGACGAATTCTGCGAAGCGCCGAAAGCTACGCTGGAAAGCCTCCGTGCACCGCTGGAAGACCGGAAAGTGACCATTTCGCGTCTGAAGGCCAAGATCGAGTACCCCGCTTCTTTCATGCTCATCGCCGCCTCCAACCCCTGCCCATGCGGCTACTACGGCGAGGGGGACCGCTGCACATGCTCCGCAGGCCAGCGGGCCGCCTATCTGGCCAAACTTTCCGGGCCAATCATGGACCGGATTGATATCCAGCTCTGGATGCACCCGGTGGAGACATCGGCCTTGGTAAGGAAAGGAAAGGCGGAGCCGACGGAGGCGGTAGCCCGGCGGGTGCTGCAGGCACGGGAAATCCAGCTGGAGCGATTCGAGGGGCTGGGCATTTTCACCAACTCCGAAATGGGCGCCCGGGAACTGGAGCAGTTCTGCCAGCTAGACGAACCCTCCAAGGACCTGCTGGAAAAATTGATAGACCGCCTGGGGCTGAGCGCCCGTGCCTATACCCGCATCATCAAGATCGCCCGCACCATCGCCGATCTTGCCGGAGAGCGCGACATCCGGCCCCAACACCTGTCAGAAGCCGCCAGTTACCGCTTTCTGGACCGCCGGAACATCCTGGATTTGTAAAATGTCAGAAAAAACGCCATCTTTGCAATGAAATACGCGGTAATACACCGTTTCAGCGAACAATTGGGAATGATTCATTTTGCCGGTATTTGGCATGAAAAAAAATATTAATTTCAAGATAGAAGAACTTGACAAGGCGGCGGAAGCGTTTCTGGAAACGCTCGGAGACAACCGCCTGGTGGCGTTTTACGCGCCGATGGGCGCCGGGAAAACCACCTTCATCACGGCCCTCTGCAAGCACCTGGGCGTCCGGGAAGACGCAGTAAGCTCCCCCACCTTCGCCATTGTCAACGAATACCGGACGGGGAAAGGAGAGCCCCTGTTCCACTTCGACTTTTACCGGATCGAGCGGCCGGAGGAAGCCCTGGACATCGGCCTGTACGATTATCTGGATTCCGGGCAGCTATGCCTCATGGAATGGCCGGAGAACATAGAAGACCTGCTCCCGGAAGAGACCCTGAAGGTATCCATCCGGGTGCAGGCCGATGGCTCCCGCACGTTGGAGAGGGAAGATTCCTATGAATTATCATAGTGTGCCTTTTTCTTGAACTCATAAACCAGCGTATTCGTATGCACTTCCTGCTGGAAGGGGATGGCACAAGGAAGTGAGCAACGAACCCTCACTTTAAGCATATTTCCATCCCAGTCATCGACGAACAAGGCGATATCCTGAACTCCTGAAAGAAACCAATTGTCGGCTTTCTCAATATTGGGATGTATATTGCCGATACAATGCTCAGATGGAATAATCTGCTTTTTTCGGATGGTATATTTCATGCATCCAACCCAAGGACAATAGTATTTGTTCTGCTCCTCGTCGAAGGTAAAGTCCGGAAATGGAAGCGCAAAGCTAAAGAACCATTCTCCTCCTCGCTCTGAAGGCTGTTCAGCATCTGCCTTCAGATATACGGTGGCAACATAGTCCGGTTCATAATAGTTCAACAAATTCCGGAATTCCGTCAGCAAATGCCATCCTGCCTTGTTGTCTCCATCTACATCAATTTGAGGTCCAGGCCAGAAAACATCCGTCAGTTCATATTCCCCGGCAAGATCCGGATCAAAACTTTTATCTTCAACGGGGGTCTTCTGGCAAGCGGCCAGTACAAACAGGCAAATAAAAAAAACGATATGGATATAACTGTGTCTCATTCACATTTTCGTCCTTTTAATAGATTTTTGCAGGTCTGACAACGGCGTCCACACTACCAGTGCTATAAATATAATACCTCGCTTTATTCCCCGTGATTGAAGAAACAAATGGATCCTTGAACTCAACTTCGAAACCGCCCAAATCGTCTGATTCGTCAACCGTCGAATATGAATAGGATTGAGTCCTTTTTTCTCTCACTGACGTTCCGGCTTCATATCCCATTTTCATTCCTACTTGCACCTCATCTATTTTACCCGAGACCGATGTCTCGTTGTTCGTTTTAAAATTGGTTGCATATTCAAATTCAGATGACCCCGCCTCTTGCCGAGTTGTTTTGCTATCATATTCTTCAAAACTGACAATATACTTTAAAGGCATCTGGCTCAAGTCCCAGCAGAACAAGTCCCAATTAACGGGAATCCATTTGGAAGTCAAGTACTCCTGTTTAGTAAAATAGTCCCGCCACATGGTCGCTCCCAACCAATTTTCCTCTCTTACCTGTTCTACCTTATCAACATGAAAAGCTTGATCGAAAGGGATAGATATCACCTTGGTCACAGCAGATGAACCATACGCAATGTGTGCGCTTAGCGTGATTGTACCATTACCCCATGCCATTTTTTTAATTTGCTCTATTGTCAGCCATGTCCTATTGATATTAACTCCGGGCGTCGCGGTAGGATTGATTTCTTTATGGATAAAAACATAGTCTCCTGTTTCATTTCCTATCTCCGAATTATAAAAAAGACCTCCCGCATACACATTTAGTCGAATTTTTGTCACGCGTTCTTTATAATGAAAATCAACCCACCCGGTATCTACGGAAGATGTCATATTATAATAAACATAGTCTCGTTGACATAATCTATAATTCTTCATGCTTTCATTATATGCACCACTGACACGTCCTGTAAGTGCGCTTAACTCTTCCTCCTCCGTCTCATTATAAATCCCCAAATCAAATTCTTCGTGAACCACACCATGCCCTTTTGTGTCTAACACTCCATTAAAAGCATCATTTGAAAACTCATATTCCTTCTGTAAGGCTTTTGTCCTACTTTCTCGCACAATCATCTTATCATTATCTTTCACGATAAGGATGGGGGTGTTCAAGAAATCATCTGAACCCAAAATACCCAATAGACTCCCATTCTTAAAAATAACCTTCTCATCTCCTCTCACATAATAGCTGGTGACCACCTCGGGTTGAGTTGTATCCCATTTTTGTACACTGAAGGCATCTGGATCTATCCAGCTCCAGTCTGGCACAAAAACTGTCAATCGACTGACCTTATCTTCAATTTCCTCAATAACCTGCTCATTTGAATAGTTGACCAAGACATCTCTGAAGCTTAATTCTGGAGAAATCATTTTGTCCTTCACCCAAGGATAAAATACATCATAATCCGTATCATACTTCTTCAATGCTTCTTCCTTTATGAAGATTCGTAAGGTCGGCTCGTTTGTAACCGCACTTGACAGAATACGAGCAAATTCTCTTAACGCATCTTCCTCTGTTTCGAAATGTGACTTACCAATAAAAATGTTATCGGCAGTTTCTTCGTTGTCCTAAATTCCGCAGACAATTTGTCTGCTAAATTCCAAAAGTCCTGATAAAGAAATCCTTACCAGGACTTGATATTGTCAGAAATTTCACCTAAATTAGTGCTTACGACAACAACTATATAAGTGAGCACTGACATGGCGAAGATACAACTAAAATCCGACAACATCAACCCTTTCGGGGGATTATTTTCCATTTTCAAGCAATTTGACAACTGCGGGCTGCGCCGGACCATCGATTCCGCCCTCGGGAAACGGGGAACGACCAAGGCCGCATTCACCTAC
>ERZ842401.490-NODE-490-length-57815-cov-10.116742_pt1 | contig 57815 bp, 42 predicted proteins | sample MGYA00521270_ERZ842401 | MGnify/ENA primary metagenome ERZ842401 (study PRJEB31892, sample SAMEA3878208) | bioreactor metagenome | biome: Moose rumen | place: Sweden | collected 2011-10 | study: EMG produced TPA metagenomics assembly of the PRJEB12797 data set...
TGATACGATGAAGTACTCCTATATATAATATGGAGGACAACTACTATCATACCACTGAGGGATATCTACCATTGCTAAGTTCGTGACAACACTTGAAGTTTGCGAAGTTTCAATCCGTCAAGAACAAAGCGTCAAGTAAACGCCTTTTGTATGTCGTGCTTCCCGCCCTCCCTTGGCAGGCTTCTGCGTTGGCTGGAGCGGTTTGCGGGGCAAAAATATGAAACGATGAGCAATAAGCCAACACCGGCGTGTAAAAAAAGATAATTGCGGCCATTGCTCTTCTATCTTAATGCAAAAGGTCACCTGGGGCTGATGGCTATAGCCCTTTCTTATGCTTTTTTCGTAAAAACTCTTGCGGGAAATCTCAAAACGGTGTATAATTGCATCGCGAAAAATCTCAAAAATGTGTAAGATATGGAAGGTCAGAAAACTAAAAAAAGTGCGAATGACATCATTTTGAAGCGTAAAGTATACCAGCAACTCCTTGATTGGAAGGAGAAAAGAAACGGTGAGGTGGCACTACTCGTAGAGGGTGCGCGACGCATCGGAAAGAGTTATATCGTAGAGGAGTTCGCCAAGAATGAGTATGAGTCATATATTCTCATCGACTTCAACAAGGCTCCTCAGATGGTCAGAGACTGGTTTGACCTCTATCTGGAAGACCTTGACACGCTGTTCCTTTATCTGAGTCAGCACTACAAAGTGAGGCTTCATAAGCGTAAGTCGCTCATCATCCTTGACGAGGTACAGTTGTGCCCCCGGGCGAGAGCTGCCATCAAGTTCCTGGTGGCTGACAGAAGGTATGACTATATTGAGACAGGATCTTTGGTGAGCATCAAGAAAAATACGCAAGGCATTGTACTCCCCTCAGAAGAACGACCCATTCAAATGTATCCGATGGACTTTGAAGAGTTCCTTTGGGCTACAGGTAACGATATGCTGATGGACTTGATACGGAAAATGTATGCAGAGAGGATGCCGATGGGACAAGCTTTCCATCGTCAGGCTATGGATGCTTTTCGTCTCTATATGATAGTTGGAGGGATGCCGCAGGCCGTCAAAAAGTATGTTGAGACCAAAGACTTTGATACCGTAGATGCAGCAAAACGCGATGTGTTGACTATCTATCGTAATGACATCTTCAATTATGCAGGTGGAATAGCAGACAAGGTGGTATCCATCTTCGACCAGATTCCTCCTCAGCTCTCCAAGCACGAAAAGAAGTTTCGGTTGTTAGCCCTGAAACCAGGTGCGAAATATCGCGACTGGGACGATGCTTTCTTCTGGCTAAAGGATGCAAAAGTTGTCAATATCTGCTATAATTCGACAGAGCCGAATATCGGGCTGAAAATGAACGAAGACCGTACGACATTGAAATGTTATATGAACGATACGGGCTTGTTAATCAGTCATGCTTTCGATGAAAAGGGCATCGTCTCGTCAGAGATCTACCAGAAACTGCTCTTTGGAAAGCTGGAAGTGAACGAGGGAATGCTCATTGAGAATATTGTGGCCCAGATGCTGACTGCCAGCGGTAACAACCTCTTTTTCTATAGTAAGTCGTCAAAGAAAGCCGAGGAACGAATGGAAATAGACTTCTTGCTTCAAAAGGACAAAGTGACCAGTCGCCACAATATCCGTCCGATAGAAGTCAAAAGCGGCAAGAACTACACTTTATCTTCCCTAAAGAAGTGTATGAATAAGTTTGGAGAGTATATGACCACTCCTACTGTTTTGCATGCAGCTGACTATAAAGTAGAGGATGGTATCACCTATCTTCCACTTTATATGACACCCTTATTGTAATTGGTCGGACATCGTTTTGTTAGGCCGATAGGTATAAAAACGTTGCTGCGCTTTCTTTTGTAAAGGAAGAAAGCGCAGCAACGTATTTTGGCTTAATTGCTCGTTACTTAAAAGTGGATTTCCACACCTACTCCAATAACATCGTTTGTGCGGTCGAAGCGGTCGATGCCTTGGTAAGCCCCTGCTGCTGCGGCTGTGGCGATTTGTGTGCCGAGGCCTTGTGCTGCGGCATCGTCGAGAATACCCAATTGGTTGGCCATCGTGCCGATGCGGCCGAGCGTGCCTGTAATGTCGTTGTACACGGCTTGTTGCTTTTCGGTGGAGTAGTAGAATGTCTTAAAATACGACAGGCTAACGCTCACCTTGTCGCTGGCGCGGAATTTCACACCTGCGCCGAGTGAGTAACTGCTTGTTACAAAACTTACGTCGCTGATGTAGGCTTTGTCGCTGCCGAGGCCGTAGTTGGTGCTTTGGCCGCCGATAGAAGCGGTGAGGCGGTCGGTTATGTCGTATTCCACACCGGCAAGAAGTTCCCACGTGTTTCCGTCAAGCAGATGCTGGCGGTTGTTGTACTGGTGGGCATCTTTGTCGAAGAAGTAGTGCCCCGAGAGGCCTGCTCGCAGGCGTGGTGTGAAGGCATACGACACTCCCACACCCAGCAAGGCGGGTATATCGGCTTCCACGTACTTGCCGTCTTCGTATTCCGAGAGGTTGTGTAGCAGTTCGGCTTGTTGTGTTGTCGTGGTGCTACTATTCTTTAGGCGCATACGTGTCTTAAACTCATAGCGTGCGCCTATTTGCCAGGGGCCTTTCTTGTATGCCAGTGCTATGATGGGTGCGAAGCCCCAAGCCGTTTGGTCACAGTTAACGTCCACGCTGCTCACCATCTGGCTCAGACGGTCTACGTTGCCTTGCAGTGTTTGAGCCTGTGCCAGACGTTCGGGGTTCGTGGGGTCGGGTGTCAAAATCTGCTGTGCAGCGGCTTTTCCCACAGCGTTGAGAATAGTGGCTGCCTCGGTGGGCTGTCCTGCTTGCAGAAGACCCGCTGCGGTGAGTGGCGAGTTGGTGGGTGTGAACTTAATGTCGCGCACATAGCCGTAGTAGTTGGCTGTGCCATAAACTAAGCGTCCGCCCAGGCTCACACTGAGTTCGTCCGTCACCTTGTAGCCCAGACCGATTTGTGCACCAAAGAAAAATTGGCGCGCACGCATATAAGTGTTCATTCCATAGGTGTCTTCCACAATACTTCCAAGTCCGTTGGCACTGCTGATAGCGTTGAGTGCGCTGGGCATCACGCTGATGATGCTTTCAAACGATCCTAACCCGTCGCTAAACTCACACTTGCCGCCGCCGCCGATAACGCCAAAGTGGAACGAGCCGAAGAAACGGCCTTTCACGTAGGCGAGGTCAATGGCGGGGAGAATAGGTGCGATGGCTTTTCCCTTGTAGTGGTGTGTGCTGTTACCATCGCCGTTCGTAAAGAAAGGGAACGTGGTATCAACAGTTCGCGTTTGGAATGCACTTTGGTTGTAGATGCCGAGATGCCAGCCGGGATTGAGAAACCCAATGGCACCAGGGCTGTAGAACGCACTCTCAATGGAGAACATACCTTCTTGTGCGGGGAAACGTAGGAAAGCAGGGCCTGCGTTGGTGTTTGTGAGGTAACCGCCCGCAAGTGCGGGAAATGACGTAAAGATGCTGAGTACAGCAGCAGCGAAGAAATGCTTTTTCATTTTTTCTTAGATTCTTCTTGTTTGTTGTTGCCAGCGCAAAAGTATATCAAGGTATGCACAATGTGAAACGTTTTGTGCAGGAATTTTAATTTAATTTAAGAAAAGCCGCGTTGGTTTGTTGGTTTGATAAGCGTATTTATCAAGACTTATGTTGCTTGTTATTTAGAACACAAAGTCCTCCGTAGGAAAGAAGGACTTTGTGGTTAGTATATTTATTGGCGTATCTCGAGTTCTTTGAAAAGATAGTTGCTCTTTGCGAGATATTCTATGCACCAGAGCACGTAGCGGATGTCCACTGTGATGCATCGTTGCAACTTGCCGTTGTATTCTAAGTCGCTGCTGAGGCTCTCAATGTTTCCATCAAAGGCCAGGCCGATAAGTTCACCTTTTGCGTTCATCACTGGGGAGCCGCTGTTTCCGCCGGTAATGTCGTTGTCGGTAATGAAGCAGGCGGGGAGTTTACCATCGGGGCGTGCATAGCGTCCGTAGTCGCCTGCGAGGTATAGGGTGCGAACGTCTTCGTTTATGACATAGTCGGGGTCGGCAGGATTTTCTTTCTCAAACATTCCGTCGATAACGGTCTGGTAGTCGTAGGTGACGCCATCGCGCGGCTTAAGGTCGCACACATGGCCGTAGGTCATACGCAGCGTCATATTGGCATCGGGGGCGGTGGTCCAACCGTTGCGTTCCATTTGTGCGCCAACGTATTGTTTGTCGAGTTCGGCTAGGTTGGCAAAATACTCCTGAATGTTTTCGGTGAGCATCATCACATACTTTCTTACGCCGGTATAAAACTGATACCAAGGGTCGGCTTGGAGACGAGCCATAGACGGCTTTTTGAGGAATGCAACGAGGCGTGTGCTGTCCGTCAGAAAACTTTGGTCGTAGAGCTTATCGACATAGGCATCAACTTCTGCGGTATTGCTGATGGGCAAGATGTTGGCCGTTAGGCGTTTGTTTTTTAGATAGGTGCGGAACACTTGCTTGGCAAGGTCTTTATCGCGTTGCATTTCGGCAGCGGGCAGGAAGTCGTTGTCTTCAATGATTTCAAAGGCCAGGCTGTCGGCTTCTTTTTTCTTTTTGAGCGTGCTATAGTTTTCCGCGTATTCCTCGACGGATGTCACGGGTGGGTTCATCGCTAATTGCTGCAAGCCGAAGTTAGCGAGGTAGAGGTCGTGGAGAGTGTCGGCGTATGCAGTTGTGATGTGGTCGATGCTACCGAGTACTTCTACCATCTCAGGGTGTCCGTTCTGAATAGCCCAACGCAGGAACTCCGTCTCTCCTTCGCGCTTACGTTCAACGAGTCGTAGTTTGCGTACGGCCTCAATTTCGCCACCGAAGTTCTTCACTGTATTGCCTATCATAAAATAGTCGCTGGCCAGAGAGAGGTTGAGTTCGGCATCGTTGTCCATCAGTTCTTTCATGTGTGCGAGTATCACTTCGCCCATAATATTGATGGGTCGGTCGAGGCTTCCTACGTGGCTCTCCACCTCGCTGGCCGAGAGATAGCGCTCTGTACTGCCGGGGAAGCCCATCACCATAGTGAAGTCGCCTTCGCTCACGCCGCGCAGCGAGATAGGCAGGTATTTGTCGCAATGTAGTGGCACATTGTTTTCATCGTAGAAAGCGGGGTTGCCCTCGGCATCGGCATAGATGCGAAAGACGGCAAAGTCGGGGTTGTGGCGCGGCCACATCCAGTTATCTTGGTTCTCGCCAAATTGGGCAAAGTTTTGGGGAATGTTCACCACGAGGCGCACGTCGGTATAAACTTGTTCGTAGAAAGCATAGAATTGGTTGCCGCCGAAGTAGGGCAATACGCGGCAGCGCATGCCAGGTACATCGCTCCACTTACTCTGTTGCAAGATATTATCGGCAAACATAGCGAGTATTTGTTCGTTTTGACGCACATACTCGTTGAACTCCGAGGTGAGTTCGAGTACCATTGTGGTGACGTCTTCAATGGCACGTACAAAAACAAAGTCAAGCCCCGGTACAGGGAGTTCCTCTGCGCGGCTCTTGGCGTAGAAGCCTTCTTGGAGGTAGTTGTGTTCCATAGTACTCATCTCGTGTACGAAAGAGAAGCCGCAGTGGTTGTTAGTGAAGATAAGGCCATCGGGGCTAACCACTTCGCCTGTGCATCCAGCACCGAAGATTCCTACTACGTCTTTAAGCGAGGGGCCTGTTTCGCTATAGAGTTCCGACGGGTCGATTTGCAGGCCTGCGGCACGTAGAGAGTCTGCCAGATGTTGTTGCTCCATCAGTTTAAGAAGCCACATACCGCCATCGGCGCGAGCTGTCTGAGTGCCAAAGGCTATGGTTGCAAGCAGCGTAAGGACGCGAAGGGCGGAAAAGATTTTTCTTGTCATTAGTCAAAAGATTTTAAGGAGTTTAAGGTACGTGCTATATTTCAAAGAAAGACGCAAAGTGCTTAGGTGGAGCGTTTGTGCTTACTGCGCTTTGCGTCTTTTGTCTGAGAGACTTGTTGTTGTGCTGTTGCTTTTCTTTTAGAGAACTACGGCAGTTCCGCTGCAGGTTACCATAAGCATTGAACTGTTTTGTCCTACTGTTTCGTAGTCGAGGTCAACGCCGAGTATGCCGTTAGCACCGATTTCGGCGGCGCGTTACATCATTTCGTTCATTGCGGAGTCTTTGGCTTCGCGCAGTGTTTTCTCATACGCGTTGCTCCGTCCGCCAAAAAAGTCGGTCAGGCTTGCTTTGATATCTTTAAAGAAATTTGCGCCGATGATGGTTTCGCCGGTGACAATGCCGCGATACTCGCGTACGGGATGGCCTTCGATGAAAGGTGTGGTGGTAACAATCATAATTGTAAGAAGTGTTTAAGTATGGTTTGTTGGGTGCAAAAGTAAGAAAAAGGTTTTAGAAGTAGCTGTTTTTTTGAACACTTGCAGTAATACAAGTGTTCTGGGTGGTTAATTTATCTTCAACACGCGTTCGATGGCATCGGCGAGGGAGGCATAGTGTGCTTCGTTGGCCTTGTCAGCGAGGCGTTGTTTGAGGTCTTGAAGTGTGGCGAGTACTGCTGGGCGTGGTTTATCGTTGGCATCAGCGCGTTTGAAGTAGGCAGTGAGTGTAGCCACAAAGGTGCTTTGCAGTCCGCGCCGGTATTCGGTGGTGGGGGCTGTACCGCGCAGTTCTTTAAAGAGCAGATTGGTGAGGTCGGCAAGGTATTCCTCAGCGGGGTAGTTCTCGTTGAGGTATTTAAGTTGGGATTCACTCGCCATTTGTGCCACGATGGGTTGGCCTACCGATAGGGTGAGGTTTGTGGGTTGCGCCGTGATGCGATTTATATACGGTATGTTGATGAGCCAGACGGGTTCGTTGAGCACTTGTTCGTTGAGGAAGTCCAGAGCTCGTTTCTGTACGTCGCGCGGTGTAGATTGGTAGATTGGGCCTTGCTCTGTCACGGCTTTGAAATCGGTGTACGTGCCTCCGATATATCGCAGGGCGTGTCCGAGGTAGCGTCGCAACTGAGTGCGCACGTTGTAGTAGTGGTCGGAGAGGTAGCTGTTGTTCACATCGCTGAGGTCGTAACTCCACTGTGGCAGTTGCGGCAGTTGCCACTTGAGGTTCTCTATGCCGTATTGTCCGGCTTTTACGGCATCGTCGCCGAGGTCTTCTGTCTGGCAGCGTGGGTCGTTGCGGCGCATCTCGCCATCGCCGAACCATAGGCGGCGGTTGCCTTTGTAGTACTTGTCCATCAAGTGTGTTTCAAGCTCGCGGTGGTCGCTCACCTCGTCGTAGGCATCCCACATCGGCGAGTAGCCCCAACGTATAGCCCAGATGTCGTAGTCGCCTATACGTGGGAATATGCCCCGGCGCGAGATGTTGTCGCCTGGTTGTGCTACATAGTTGAAGCGTGCATAGTCCATAATGCTTGGTGTGTGGCCGTGGGCTTCCACCCAGGCCGGGTTGCGCAGGCTATCTACAGGCACCGTGCTGCTGCTACCGAAGTTGTGGCGCAGGCCAAGCGTATGCCCTACTTCGTGTGAGGAGACAAAGCGTATGAGTTCGCCCATTAACTCATCGTTGAAGCGTAGTTGTCGTGCAGCTTCGTCCACGGTGGAGGCCTGCACTTGATACCAGTCGTGGAGAAGTTGCATCACGTTGTGATACCAACAGATGTGGCTCTCCAGAATTTGTCCCGTACGCGGGTCGTGTACGTTGGGGCCGTAGGCGTTTTCTATGGGCGAGGCGAGGTATCGTATGACGCTGTATCGTGCGTCCTCCATGCTCATAGATGGAATGCTGTCGGGCCATAGGCGGGCTTGTATGGCGTTTTTGAAACCGGCGGCTTCGAAAGCCACTTGCCAGTCCTCCACTCCTTTTATAAGATAGGGCCGCCACCGTTCGGGTGTGGCGGGGTCGATGTAATATACGATGGGGTTCTTGGGTTCCACGAGTTCGCCACGCATCATAGCCTCGCGGTCGGCACTGTCTTTGGGTTCTAAGAGCCATCGCGTGATGAAGCGTCGTGGCTCTACGTGTTGCTGATAGTCGCTGAAGGAGGTGTAACTGTCGGTAAAGTAGCCCACGCGAGGGTCGAAGAGACGGCGTGCCATCTGCACCTTGGGCAGGAGAACGAAACTGATGTTCAGCCCCACGGTTACTTTCCCCGTTCGTGCTGCCGAGGGGGTGTGCCCTTGTGGTGCCACCCAGGTGGTAAGCAGGCGTACCTCGGTGTTGAGCGGGAAGGTGTTGATGGCTTCAATCTCTGAGAGGTTGGGCTGCATAGCAGTGATGCCGAGTTCTTGCTTCTCGCTTTTGGTGAGAGTGAGTGCTCCGTTGTCGTTGAGGAAGAAACTGGCCACGTTGATGCGTGTGGTGCCACGTGTGGCTTTTGTTTCGGCTTTGAACACCGCAACGATGGGGTCGCTGCTGTTTGCTTCCACGGCTCGCCCTATGGCTTGGCTCTTGTCGGCCACGGTGACGATGTGGCGTGCACGCAGACGCAGCTCGCCGCTTGTGGTTTTTTCCCAGTACATAGTTTGTTGGTTCACTTGTTCGCCGCCGTATTTGTTGTAGCCGGCGGGTGTGGCGATGTAGCGCACGGTGACCAGCATCTCGCGTCCGAGGAGCGTGTCGGGGATTTCAAAGAACCAGTCTTTGGCTTGGTGGCCTACGCCGAAGAGTCCTTTTGTTATCTTTATGTTTGCTGACGGTGTGCCGCTTTGTGGTTGTGCGGTAAGGGTGAGCGAGGCGGAGAGGAGGAAGAGTATGAGAATTTGATAGAGTTTCATAGATAGTTGTAGTGATTTTTTGGGAGTGCGAACGATTTGAGGACTGTATTTTTTGTTAGTAGTTTGTGCCCATTGAGCCTGTGGAGGATTGTGCTGGATTCTCGCTGCTGCCGTCGGTGTTTTCAATGGAGCGGTTAACAGAGCGTGTGGAGAGGCCTATGCTTCCGAGTTTGATTGAGAGGTTGAGACTTATGTTGGCTGCGGGAATAAGCAAATTCATACGGTTGGTAAAGTCTGTGCCTCGGCTCTCGCTCTTGAAGTGTATTGCAGTGCCGCGCAGTGGCATAAATCCACTTATGCCCACGGTGAGCAGTTCGTTTTTGAGGAACGAGCGGTTGAGGCTCCCCATCACCGCTCCGAAACTGCTGTTTGAGCCTTGCAGTTGTATGGTGCGCGACATAGTGAAAAGGTTAGCACTGAGTTTTATCTTCCACCAAAGGGTTTGTTGCAGGCCGAGCATCAGGTTGCACTGCCAGCCATGGTTCTCGGTGTTGAGTGCTTTGCTGTGGAAGCGTGCGTATGCGAGGCGTGCGTTGACGATGATGCTTGTTGTGGTGGTGGGGCGCAGGTTTGCAAAGACGCTGATGCCGCTGTTGAGTGCGCTACCGAGGTTGCCGTAGGTGGTGTTGAGTACGCCGTCTTTGTAGAATTTGTATTCTTCAATGTTTCCGTTGGTAAAACTTGCTTCTGCTTGTGTGCGCAGGATAAAGGCTTTGGAGAAACTGCTGTAAACGAGGCCTATGGCATTGGTCTCCTCGGCATCTATGTTAGGATTGCCGTAGGAGATGTTGGTGGGGTCGGAATCGTTGACATAGGGATTAAGTGCCGAGATGAAAGGTCGCGTAATGCGCATATTATAGGTTAGTCCGAGGCTTCGTGTAGGTGCTATCTGATAGGTGAGAGTGGCCGAAGGCACGAGGTTTCCGTATCTCACGGAGAAGTTGTGTTCGGGCGTGTTGGCATAGCGCACACGTTGCCACGTGTGTTCGTAGCGTGCGCCGGCCTTGAGTTTGAACTTTCCCGTGGTGCCTTCGTATTCGGCGTATGTGGCACCTATGTCGTTGTAGTGTTTATAGCGTGTGGTTTGTTCGGGTTGTGGCAGGAATACGCCGTCTTCAAGGTAAGACATTAAGGCATCGCTGCTGTTGATGCGCCCAATAAACTTCGCCCCTACGCTGAGTTTGTGGTTCGTGGCGAGCGGCGTGGTAAAATCGGCTTGTGCGGTGTGTTCGGAAGTATAGGCGTCGTTGTCGCTGAAGCGGTCGGTGAGTGTAGTGAGTAGGCCGACGGGGTCGTTGAAAAAGTTATAGTTGCGCTCGTGCAGGGGTGTGTGGTTAAACTGATAAGAGAGGGTGAGGTATCGTTCTTTCTCGTTGGCAAATCCGCGTTGATAGTCAATGTTTGCCGAGACGTTGGTATAGTTTATACGCCCCCGGGTTTGTTGGCGATAGGAGGAGATGGGTGTCTCGTTTTGTGTGGTTGCCACGTTTCCTGTGCCGTCGTTGTGTTGTCGGAAGGTCATTAGGTTTCCGTTGGCGGTGAGCAGTCGCAAGGAGTCTATCTGATAGGATAGGCTGATTGAGGCGTGCACCATATTGTTTTGTATCAAGTTATCGTTGCGCAGACGCGTGGCAATGTCGCCGGCCTCGGTGTGTTGTATGCGGTCGAAGTTGAAGTGCGACGTGCCGCTCTTCTGGTGGTTGAAGCCTGCGTTGGCACTGAGCGAGAGTGGGCCGTGCTGCCACGTGAAGTTGGCTGAGGCACCTTGTCTGCGGTTTCCGGCTTGTAGGTTGAAGTTGAGGCTCTGTCCGTTAAGCTCTTGCCGCTGTGTCTCTTGGGCATCTGCCGCCATTGCTGTCTTGATGTTGATGATGCCGCCCGTTCCCTCGGCATCGTAGCGTGCGCCGGGGTTGGTAATCACCTCTATCTCGGTGGCGTAGGAGGCGGGGATGCTTTTCATCACCAGTGCGGCATTCTCGCCATTGAACATCGGCATAGGCTTTCCGTCAACGTATATTTTGAAGTTGCTGTTGCCTGCCACTTGGATATTGTCGTTGCCGTCAACGGTGACGAGGGGCACTTTGCGCATCATGTCTAAGAGCGTTTGTGAGCGGGTGTCGGGGTCGGCTTGCAGGTCGTATGCCACTTTGTCGGGCTCCATACGCACGATGGGTCTGTCGGCCACGACGACGGCTTGCGAAAGCATAGCATCGGCGGTGAGCAGGCCTATGGTGCCTAAGTGGATGGGGTGTCCGTCCAGCGTCAAGGCTCGCTCGGCACTCTGATAACCTATAAAGGCGATGTGTAGGCGTGCTTCGCCTTTCTTGGTGGTGGTGATAGTGAAGTTTCCCTCGGCATCGGTGATGGTGGTAACGGTGGCTTCTTTTGCCGTGGCCGGCACGAAGAGCCGCACGGTGGCATAGGGCAACGCGCTGCTGTCGGCGGCTTCTTTCACTATGCCGGAAATGGTGGTTTGAGCCGGGACGGTTAGGGAGAGAAAGGGGAGGACGAAAACGAGGAGTTTTTTCATTGGGGTGGGAGTTCTGTTGGAAGGTTGTAGTAGATTTGGGTTTAAGCTTCCTCAATCTCTATAGCCTTGTTTTCAGCTTTTTCAATTTCGGTTTCACATTTCTTTAGTTCTTCAAGCGGTATGCCGTAGCGTTTCATATCGCGGAGGAAGGCGGGCATTTCAACGTTGATAAAGTGCTGTCGTCTTCGGGCTATGATGGCTTCCCGTGCGCCGGTGTTGACATAGTAACCCAGTCCGCGCTGTTGCTGTATGACACCGTCCTGTGCCAGTGTTTCGTAGGCGCGCGCCACGGTGTTGACGTTTACCTGTAAGAGCGCGCTGTATTCGCGTACGCTGGGTGTGCGTTCGCCTTCTTCGTATTTGCGGCTGACAACTTCGTCTTCAAGGCGCTCGGCGATTTGTCGATAGATGGGTTTGTTGTCGGCAAAGGTCATAGGTTGAAGAATTTGTGGTTAATTACTTGCAAGTGTCGGAACACCCTAACGGCGAGGCAACAGAAACCTACGGCGAGTAGCCCGTTGAATGCTGCAAAGCCATAGATAATTGTCGTGTCGTTCTTGTCGATGTCTGAGAAAATGATACTCAGGGTGTTGCCGCCAGTGGCTACGAGTAGGATGCTTAGTATGCTGGAGAATATCCAAATGACGAATGAGGTGAGCAACCATGGGAAGCGTGGGAACACAGCACTGCCGAGCAGATAGGTGGAGTGGGAGAGAAGCCAGCTGCTGAGGGTTGTTATAGTAATGGCTATCATTACTTGTCGCTCTTGTGGCTCGGTAATTTTGAGGTTCTCAACAAAATGCTGGAAGAAATTATTCGCCGTTGTGCTTAGCCAGGTTATCATCAGCCCTGGGTGGTATGGGCCAATGAGCGGCTGCACCGCATAGCGCAGTAGGTCGGCTACGACGAAAGCGGTGAGTGTCATCAGCAACCACACAGGCACGGCATATACCCAGCGTGCCACGAGTTTCTCGGTTGTTGAGGCGGGCAGGGCAAGGAAAGAGATGCGTTTCTGCTTCGTGGTGAGGTTGTTGAGAAAGAGCGAGGCACTGAAGGTGAAGTAGAATGCCACGATTATCAACAGGAAGATGGCTGTTATGCTGTGTTGCTGCGCTACACGCGACTCCCACGTGTCCACGTAGGGCGGTATCTCGCGATGGTATTCTACGATTGGTGCGCCGTATTCGTCTTCTAAGTTTTCGCGTGAATACTCTTTTTGCTCTGCGGGGCTTAGTTCTTCAAAGGCCTCTTCTTCAATGATTTCCACTTGTGGCTCGCCGAGGGCTTTGTCGCCTTCGGTGATTACACAGGCGTGAGGCAGCAAGATAGCGAAAAAGAACACGGTGAGCATAATCAGCCAGTGGCGCACGTTGCTGCGTAGGTTGGTGTGGAAATCCCATTTCAGGGTGAGCCAAAAACGGTGTATGTTGAATGATTTCATAGCTTTGTTTGTTGGTTGTTGTAGATGTATGGTTTTTCTTTGCTACGGGATGAACCCCAATTGGTCATTAAACCGAAAAAGTGTTTTTTGTTGTGAAAGATCTCTTTATGCTAAAGTTTTTATTCTTTGACATCTTGCAAAGTACGTCGTTCGTGCATAGCCTGCGGGGCTTTCATCGCCTGGCTTCACGATTTGTCCGATGTAAAAACGCTTCCATAAAGTTTTATGTCCGATAAGGGTTAAAGGGTTATGCCTTGCAGTGCTCCGTAACTCACTGCATTGAACAGCAGTTCGAGATTGACCATTGTGGCATCGCCGTTGCCTTGTCCGCGTGCGATGACGTAATTGCCTTGCAGCGATGGTTCGGCATAGAGTACGTCGGGCTCGGGAACATTGCTGGGTTGGCGCACCTCAAAACGGAAGGCGCGGCTCAGTTGTTCGATACTGGCGTTGAGCAATACGTTTTGCTGCGAAATCATCACCACCTGGTCAATAAGCATCTCCACGTCGCGCACCTGATGGGTGCTTATTATCACGGTTGTCTCTTGGTTCATCCCTCCTGCTACCACACGTCGAAATTGTGCCTTGGAGGGTATGTCAAGGCCGTTGGTGGGTTCGTCCATAAAGAGATATTTTGTGCTGGCGGCTAAGGCGAAGGAGATGATGACTTTCTTTTTCTGTCCCATAGAGAGCCGTCCGAGGTTGATTTTCTCGGGCAGCTCAAACTCCCGGAGGTTGCGTTGCAGGGCTTCGTGGGAGAAGCGGGGATAGAAGGGGGCGTTGATTTTTACATAACTGTCCAGTCCTATGGCGGGAAGCTCGTATTCCTCGGGCACAAGCATTATTTCGCGTAGCATTTCTGGCTTACGCGCGATGGCTTCCATACCATCCACCTTTACGAAGCCGCGCTGCGGGCGCAATAGGCCGCTGATAAGATAGAGCAGAGTGCTTTTTCCTGTGCCGTTTTTGCCTAACAGACCATAGACGTGTCCTTCCTCAAGGCGCATTGTGAAATCTTGAAACACCGGCCACGCTTTCTGGTAGCCAAAGTTCAGTTGTTGAATGTCAATCATTGTGTTATAACTGATTTTGAGCCGCATTTCTCTATATCAATGTGGTAGAAAAACAAGGCTTATTGGTGTAATAGTGTACTAATACACCGCAAAAGTATGATGCTTGACGCGTTTGAGCAAATTTTTGAGGGATTTTTTTTGAGAAGTAGCGATTTTTGTTCTGCGAGGTGCTGATGCTTTCGGATGCAGGAATGACTTTGCGTAATAGTTTGTGCTTGTATGTTTTTTTATTGCCGTCTGCTAAAACTTATTAGTGCCAAAGAAAAGGTTTTCAATGGTCGATGATATGCGATTGCGAGTTCCTTTTTTCCAAAAGTAAGCCCCATAAAGTCCACTTATTAGCACACAGCAAAAGTTTCGCGCCGTAGGCTTTCGGAAACCCAACGACACACGCCAAACCCTCGTCGCCGTCCCTTCCTTTCGCACAATAAACCGCTACCGAATAAGCATATTCCTTTTGTTTTCGCACAACAATCCGTTACCGAATAAGCATATTCTTTCCGCTGTCGCTCCGCTTTTCGCTCGTGCGCGACCAATTATTTTCTTAATCGGACAAAGAATTCAAATTGTGACTATATTTTTACAAATAAAGCCTATATTTTTACACGTATAGGCTTTATTTGTAAAAATATAGTCACAATTTGAATAATTCATCCGAGGAAGAAAAAAATTCCTCCCACCTCAATTAAAAGTCTTCCAGTTTCGGAAATAATGTAAGCCTATTAGTGTCGTAAGTATGGCACACGCGGCGTTCCCATACTTTGCGGACGGAGATTGGAGGCGTTTGCACGTTTGGGCTGATAGTAATATATGTTTTTGCAAGGTGCTTTAATTGTGTGCTTCTTGGCCATTAGCCTGCGCGGGTAGCCAGGAGTACAAAACAACATCGGACTTCGTCGGAAAAAGGTTTGTTGCCTTTTTTACGAAGTCCGATGTTGTTTTCTGTAAGTTGTTTTTCCTGCTTTTTCTCGCAGCTTGTGCGGTTTTGAGTCGGATAGCGAAAAATGGTTGAACGATTTCCGTCGTTTACAGAACGTACTATTCCACGTTCTGTTCCTACCTATTTCTCAAAATATCGGCGGAAGGTGGAAAATATCTTGTCTTTCACCGATTTTGAACATTTGTGTGTGTCGCTACGTTGGCTTTGTTTCTGATAGAAAGCACGTTCCTCGTCGGTGGTGTGCTCGGGGATATAGACGCTGATATTTACGATAAGGTCGCCTACGTGGCTGGAATTAACTCGCGGCAGCCCTTTTCGTCGCAGGAAGAGTGCTGTGCCGGGCTGTGTGCCTGGTGCTACTTTGATACGTGCCTTGCCATCAACGGTAGGCACTTCGATGCTGTCGCCGAGTACGGCCTGCGGCACGGTGAGCAGCAAGTTGTAGATGAGGTCGTCGCCGTCGCGGATAAGGTCGGGGTGAGGCTCTTCGCTCACGAGAACCTGTATGTCGCCGGCCACTCCGTTGTGTCGCCCGGCGTTTCCTTTGCCGCGCACGGTCATTATCATACCATCGGCAAGGCCTGCGGGTAGGTTGATCTCCACCACCTCCTCGCCGCGTTCCACTCCCTCGCCGTGGCAGTGGGGGCAAGGGTGGTTGATGATGGTTCCCTCGCCGTGGCAACGGGGGCATACTTCTTGTGTTTGCATCATACCCAAAAACGTCTTTTGGGTGTGTATCACCACGCCGCGTCCACCACACTCGGGACACGTTTGCGGCTGTGCACCATCGGCGTTTCCGCTTCCGTGGCAGTGGCTACAAGGCACGTCCTTACGCACCTTGAATTTCTTGTTACAACCGTGTTGGATTTCTTGCAGGGTGAGCGACACTTTTAGGCGCAAATCGCTGCCCTTATAGCGTGCTGTGCTGCCGCGTTGTCTGAAACTGCCAAAGCCACCCACGCCACCGAGTCCCCATTCCTCGAACATGGAGCCGAAATGTGAGAAGATGTCGTTCAGGTCCATATCGGGGGTGCCACCGCTCATACCACGCAGTCCGTCTTCTCCGAAGCGGTCGTACTGCGCTCGTTTTTGCTCGTCGCTGAGTACCTCGTAGGCACGGGCGGCTTGCTTAAACTTCTCCTCGGCTTCTTTGTCGCCGGGGTTGCGGTCGGGGTGGTACTTTAGCGCGGCTTTGCGGTAGGCTTTTTTTATCTCATCGGGAGTGGCCGTGCGGCTCACGCCGAGTATTTCGTAGTAGTCCATCGTAGAATAACTGGATTATGAGTGACTTGTCGGTGCAACAAGGGTGTGTTGTAGCATTGTGCTACTGCCCCACAGCCACTTTAGCGTGGCGAATTACTTTGTCGCCGAGTTTGTAACCTGTCAGCACACAATCAACCACCTTGCCTTTTTGTTTGGCATCGTTAACGGGTGTCAGCGCTATGGCCTCGTGGAAATCTGTGTTGAACTCCTGCCCTTCGGCTTCAATGCGCGAGAGACCTTGTGCTTCCAACGTGTGCAGGAGTTTGCTGGAAATAAGTTCCACACCCTGGCGCAGGATGTCCGGGTCGTTGCTCTTTTCTATGTTGCTCAAGGCACGTTCAAAGTCGTCGAGCACAGGCAGCAGGGCGTTTATCACCTTCTCTCCGCCGTTGAGTATCAGTTCGGCCTTTTCCTTGATAGTGCGTTTGCGGAAGTTGTCGAACTCAGCCATCTGGCGCAAATTTTTGTCTTTCAGAGCGGCTATCTCATCTTGTGCTTGAGCCAGTTGTGCTTCAAGCGGGTCGTCGGCTTGCACGTCTGCGGAGTTGGCGGTTTGGCACTCCGACGAGGCTTCTGCCTCATCGTTTTCGTTGACCACAACATCGGCTGCATCGGCCATTTCAACAGTGGCAGATGCTGCATCGGGCGTTTCTTGCTGGATGTCCTCCGTTTCGGGGGAGGCGATGGGTATTTCTTTTTCGGTTTTCATTGCTTAAGCGTTTTTCTTGTCCACTTCTCTGCAAATGTTGTGCCAACAAACGAAAAACCGAAATACTCAAAAACTTAACGCCTGGGCGCATCGGAAGCATAGAAAAATGTATTTTTGCAGCGAATAAGCAACAAAAGTATATGCTTAACAATTGTCATTTTTCGCGCTTGGTATATGAGCAAGCACGAACCTATGGTGAACGTACCGCCCTGATGTATCGCGACTACGATGAGGGCAAGTGGAAAAACATTTCTTGGAGACGCTTTGCCGAAACGGTGCAGCGCGTGTCGCTCTCGCTTTTGGCCTACGAAACAGACGTGCAGGAGAACATCGCCGTGTTCTCGCAAAACAAGCCCGAGTGCCTCTTCGTGGACTTCGGGGCTTACGGCGTGCGTGGTGTGACTGTGCCGTTTTATCCCACAAGCAGTGCGCCGCAGATTGTCTATATGATTAACGATGCCCGTGTGCGTTTTCTTTTTGTTGGCGAGCAACAACAATACGACGTTGCCATACAAGCCATTCCCCTGTGCCACTCCTTAGAGCGCATCATCATTTTTGACCGCAAGGTGGAGCGACAGCCGGGCGACACGCTCAGCATCTATTTCGACGAGTTCCTACGTGTCGGCGAGACGGGCGATTACGACGAGGAGCTCAACCTACGCCAAGCCGCCGCCAACTTTTCCGACCTGGCAAATATCCTTTATACCAGTGGCACCACGGGACATAGCAAGGGTGTGCAACTGACTTATGGTATGTACCACGAAGCCCTGCGAGTGAATAACCAGGCACTGAAATTCAGCGACAAAGACGTGGTGCTCAACTTCCTTCCCTTTACCCACGTCTTCGAACGTGGCTGGACGTACTGGGGACTCGCTGTGGGGGCTGTCCAAGCCGTGAACCTGCGCCCCGCCGATGTGTTGCAGTCGTTGCGCGAGGTAAGGCCCACGTGTATGTCAAGCGTCCCACGCTTTTGGGAAAAGGTGTACCAAGGTGTGAAAGAGAAAATGGCCGAAGCCTCCCCCGTGCAGGGCAAACTGATGCGTATGGCCTTAGAAACGGGAATAAAATGCTGGACAGATTATACGTCAAAAGGCCGACGCTTGCCGCCACTGCTGGCTATGAAACGCCGCATCTACGACAAGACCATCTTCAGCGTGCTAAGGCGCACCCTCGGCCTTGACCGCGGCAACTTCTTCCCCACGGCCGGAGCACTTGTCTCGACCGAGGTTGAAACGTTTGTCCACGCCGTAGGTATAAATATGATAGTGGGCTACGGGCTGACAGAAAGCACCGCCACCGTCACCTGCGACCGCCCCGAGCAACCCGTAACGCCAGGCTCCGTGGGACGCTTCGTCGACGGGCTGGAGTATCGCATCGGCGATAACGATGAAATACTGCTACGCGGAAAGACCATCACACCCGGCTATTATAATAAGGTATCAACCACAGCGCAGAGCATTGATGCCGACGGCTGGTTTCACACAGGTGATGCGGGATACGTAAAAGACGGTGAGCTCTTTCTGAAAGAGCGCATCAAAGACCTCTTCAAAACAAGCAACGGCAAATACATCGCGCCGCAAGCCATAGAAAGCAAACTCTCTGTTGACCGCTACATAGAACAAGCCGTCGTTGTGGCAGACAGACGCAAGTTTGTAAGCGCACTCATCGTACCCAACTACACCCTACTTGAAGCCTATGCCAAAGAGCAAGGCCTCTCCTACGGAAGTCGAGAGGCTTTGTGTCAGGATAAACACATCTACGAAATGCTCAACCAGCGTATAGAGCTCCTACAACAAGAGTTGGCAGGCTATGAAAAGGTGAAGCACTTTATCCTGCTGCCGCGCGCACTAAGCATAGAGAGCGGCGAACTCACCAATACGCTAAAAGTGAAGCGCGGTGTGGTGTACGAGCGTTACAAAGCCGAGATTGACCGCCTTTACGAAGAGGCGGAGAAGCAGTTTGGCAGCAAGTGAGGCACAACCAACGGAAACGCAAGAAGACGTATGATAACCATAGAACAACTCAAAGCGGTGCAGGAACGCGCCGAAGCCTTGCACCGCTATCTTGATATCCCTGCCAAGCAAGTGCAGTTTGAGGAGGAACAACTGCGTACGCAGGCACCCGATTTCTGGGAGGATCGCGAGCGTGCCGAAAAGCAGATGAAACTCGTGAAAGGCCTTGAGAAATGGCTCGTGGGCTATAAAGAAGCCCGCACGTTTGTGGACGAGCTCGCTCTGGCTTTTGACTTTTGCAAAGAGGGATTAGTGGAGGAGGCCGAGGTGGATGCCGCCTATCAGAAAGCCATCAACACCATTGAAGCCTTAGAACTCAAGAATATGTTGCAGCAGGAGGAGGATGTGATGTCGTGCGTGCTAAAAATAAATAGCGGCGCGGGCGGCACGGAAAGTCAAGACTGGGCGCAGATGCTTATGCGAATGTATATGCGCTATGCAGAAGCTAACGATTATAAGATAAACATCTCCAACTTGCAGGACGGCGACGAAGCCGGTATCAAGACCGTGACGATGGAAATCGAAGGCGACTATGCCTATGGCTACCTCAAGAGCGAAAACGGCGTGCATCGCTTGGTACGCGTGTCGCCCTATAATGCTCAGGGCAAACGTATGACGAGTTTTGCCAGCGTGTTTGTCACCCCGCTCGTTGACGATACGATAGAAGTTTACGTCGATCCCTCCAAAATCTCCTGGGACACGTTTCGTAGCAGCGGTGCCGGCGGGCAGAATGTAAACAAAGTGGAGACGGGTGTGCGCCTGCGCTATCAGTACAAAGACCCCGAAACGGGCGAGGAAGAAGAAATCCTCATAGAGAACACCGAGACGCGCAAACAACTTGAAAACCGCGAGAATGCTATGCGCCTACTCCGCTCCAACCTCTACGACCGCGAACTTAAGCGACGGCAAGCCGCAAAAGCCAAGATTGAGGCCGGTAAGAAGAAAATAGAGTGGGGCAGCCAAATACGCAGTTACGTCTTTGACGACAGACGTGTGAAAGATCACCGAACGGGTTTTCAGACGAGCGACGTAGGCGGTGTGATGGACGGGAAGCTTGACGGTTTTATCAAGGCCTATCTTATGGAGTTTGGCGCAGAGAAGCCCGAGTAACGACAAAGCATTTATGCTGCGTCGGATTTATTAGCGAATAGCCGAAGAGCAGTTCACGACGTACTTGTAGAACCCATCATAAACCAAGAAACAACAAACACATATAGATATTATGAGTAAGAAAAAAGAACAAAGACAAGCCGCCCGTGTAGCACGCGAACGCAAGCAGGCACGGCGCGTATTCCTCGGCATTGTAGCCGCACTGCTCGTGCTCACCTTTATTCTTATAGGCATTGGTGTAGCATTCAGTTAACGTAGGTCTAACGACCGCTTTGGGTTAACCTACCGGCTATGGCTCTCGAGATAGAACGCAAATTCCTTGTCGCCGGCGATTTTAAGCGCGCCGCCACCTCCTCGTCACACATTGTTCAAGGCTACATTTGTAGCCAACAAGGGCGAACGGTGCGTGTGCGTTTGCGCGACGACAAATGCTACCTGACAATTAAAGGACCCTCGCGCCACGGCGGGCTGACGCGCTACGAGTTTGAGAAAGAAATATCGCGCGACGAAGGGCTTTCGCTGCTTTCTATCTGTGAGCCCGGCGTGGTGGAGAAGACACGCTGGCTCGTACCCGCAGGCAGTCACGTCTTTGAGGTGGACGAGTTCTTTGCCGACAACGCCGGACTTGTGGTAGCCGAGGTGGAGCTGCGCAGCGAAGACGAAGACTTTGAGCATCCTGATTTCTTACGCCAGGAAGTGACCGGGCTACGCCGTTACTACAACTCCTCCCTGCGTCGCCATCCCTACAAAGAATGGAGCGAGGAAGAGAAACACCCGTAGCACTCCGACGCACCTCGTGCCGTCCTAAAACTCCAAGCCCGTGACGCTCCTGCTTTCCATACTCCTCTCGTTCTTTCCGCCTGCTTTGGCCGATAGCCTTCTGGGTACGTGGCAACGCATCTTAGTCACCACCGATGAAACCACGGGTACACAGGAGACGCAAACCGTTCTTCGTACCTTTGCTCCAGACCACGCCTTGACAGAAACGGTAGTCTATGAGCAACGTGTGCGCTGGATGAACGACGAAACCGTGTTGCTCCGCTTTCGAAGCACCGTGAGCGGACAATGGGTGGCCAACGGGCGCGATGTACTCCTCCGCTATTTCCATCGCACGCTTGAGGTGCGCTACGAAGACGTGTCGTTTCCCGATCACGATGTCGCCGTGCAAGGCGAATTGCGACACGCTTTTGAGAAGAAGAATGGCAAGTATCTGCGCAACTACGTGGATACTATGCGCAACGTGCTTCGCAACTACTTTCGTCGTAACAGCGGCTCCGCTATTCTTGACGTAGCGTTTCAAGGCCAGCAGTTTACCGCCACTCTCGGCGACGAGGTGGTAGCCTTTCAGCGGGTGGACTGACATCCTCCCTTTCCTCTTTTTTTTATTCAGCCACGACTATATGAGCCGACGTGCGTTTTCTCTTTCTGCTTCTGTTCTCCTTTTTGTAGCCCTCTTCTATACTGCCGTGCTGCCGCTTCGGGCGCAGCGCAACGCGACGTACGAGGCTTATATCACACGCTACGCACCGGTGGCCGTGGCCGAGATGCACCAGCACGGCGTGCCTGCCAGCATCACTCTGGCGCAGGGACTCCTTGAGAGCGGGGCGGGTACAAGTATGCTTGCCACACGCGCCAACAACCATTTCGGCATAAAAGCCGGCAGCGATTGGCACGGCGCGTATGTTTGCAAAGACGATGATGCGCCCAACGAGCGTTTCCGGGCCTACAACGACGCGGCGCAGAGTTATGCCGACCACTCCCTCTTTCTGCGCAATCGTAGTCGCTACGCCGCCCTCTTTTCACTGCCCCTCACTGACTACAAGGGGTGGGCGCGAGGACTAAAAGCCGCCGGCTATGCCACCAGCCCCACCTATGCCGACCGCTTGATACAAATCATAGAAACCTACAACCTCGCACGCTTCGACCGCATAGCACCCGCTGCTACCGCCGACACTCCACACACCACGGCTGCTGGTCAGCCAACGACAAATGCACCCGCCACTTCGTCGCAGGGCGGACGTATATATATGGAGAATGGTGCTTACTACGTCGTGGCACAGACGGGCGACACCTATCGCACAATAGGGCATCGCTGGGGTGTGCGCCAGGGCTCGCTGCGTCGTTACAACGAGCAACGCCGAGGCTACGAGCCACGTCCCGGCGAGCGTGTCTATCTTGTGAAAAAGCCAGCCCGCGCCGCGAAGCAATACAAACATCGAGTACACATCGTGCAACCTGGCGAGACGCTCCATGCCATAGCCCAATACTACGCCGTGCGAACCCGCACGCTCTATCGCCTCAACCACTTACCCGACAGTTATGTGCCTACGGCAGGCGACCGTATCAGGCTACGATAAAAATCTCACTCCCTCCCCCCCTAAATCCCACGAGCCGTGAAGCGCACCGCATTGTTGCTCCTCATTTTGGTAGCCTGTCTCCCCTCTTTGCTTTGTGCGCAGCCGTCACGACGCGACAGCATTTCGTGGAGCGAATTTGTGGAAATGTTTTTCGATGCCGATGATGGCGACGATGACGAGCGAGCCACTGTGCGCCTCTCAACTTATGAAACGTTGGAGGAGCTCCACGCCTCGCCTCTCAATATCAATGCTTGTTCGCGCGAGGAGCTTTTGCTCCTGCCGTTTCTCACACCTACGAAAGCCGATAGTATTCTGGCTTATCGCGACAAGCGTGCCTTTATTAGTCTTGGCGAACTTCTTTTTGTCCGTCCGCTGACCTATTCCGATCGCCTTTTCTTGCCGCTCTTCGTTTATGTAGGTGAAAAAGAGCAAAAAACCGCTTCGCTTGTCGAACAACTCACCTGCGGACGCTATGAGGCCGAGACACACCTTGATGTACCGCTCTACACCCGTCAAGGCAACGCCTCTCACACACGCAGCGAACTACAACGTTACCCTAACCGTATCTACTACGGAAACGGCCTCCACAATGCCACGCGCTTTCGCTATAAATACGGTCGCACCTGGGCTTATGGCCTGACACTCGAAAAAGATGCCGGCGAGCCCTTTGCCGCCGAGGGAAACGTACCCTACGACTATGTGTCGTTCTTTCTCCATCATCGCGCTACCAACCGACGCAGCGAGTGGCTTCTTGGCGACTACGAGGTGCGCATAGGTCAAGGTATGCTCTTCGGCGGCGGTTTCTTGCTCGGCAAACGTATGCTCGCCACGAGCTCGGGGCAAAGTGGTTTTTACCTCAAGCCACATACCTCTATGGAGGAGAACGCCTTTTTGCGTGGCCTCGCGGCACGCGTCCGCTTTGGCAAACACATTGAAACGGCGGCTTTTGCATCGTGGCGAACGCTTGATGCTTCCTATCGCGGCGACACCATTCTCACGCTTCAAACTTCAGGCCTGCATCGCACCAAGTCCGAAATGAGCCGCAAGGACGTTGCTACAGCACTGACGCTCGGCACCCACGGTGCTTATATATATAAATATGGAGAGGTGGGACTCACGGCTTTTGTCACACACTTCACAAATCCCGTCTGCCCCGTTTGGCGTGCCTACAACGCTTATTACTTTCGCGGCACCACGGCAGGAGGCTTTTCGTTAGACTATAACCTACGCAACAATCGCCTTGACGTGCGTGGCGAAGCGGCTGCCGACCACAAACTCCACTTCGCCTATAGTGGCCTTGTGCGCTACTATGCCTCCGATGCCTTGCAGCTTTTCCTGCAACACCGCCACCTCTCGCCACAGTTTGTCTCACTCTATGGACACTCCGTGCAAGAGAACTCCCGCTGTGCCAATGAACACGGAGCTACGCTCGGGGCTACAATCCAAGCCCTTTCGCGTGTCACACTGACAAGTTACGTCGATGCCTTTTTCTTTCCCCACGCCGTCTATCTCAACCAACGGCGCACGCGTGGGGTGGAGTTTTATCTCCAAGCAGATGTGAGGCGCGGCGAAAACCGTACATGGCAGTTCGTCTATCGCTATAAGACCAAAGAACGCGGCGTGACAGGCTACGCCAACTTGTCGCAGTTCGTACAAACGCATCGTGCCACACTGCGTTTAACAATCACCGCCCCTCGCTTTTCGCTCTTCCCCGCACTTACTGCCACGTGGCGCGTGCCGCAGGTAAGTGCCTCGTCGTTTGGCTATATGGCATCGTTGCGCACCGCTTACCAACCTACCGCCGCCGTTCAGATAGGGGCCTTCGCCGCACTCTTTGTGAGCGACGACTATCAGAGCGCACTCTATGCCTACGAACCACAGCTGCCACACTATGGAGGCATATCCTCTTTCTACTACCACGGGATGCGCCTCGTTGCCACGCTGCGCGCAAAACTTCTTTGGGGCTTCGACGGAGGGCTGCGCATAGGGTCCACCCACTATTTCAACCGCAACGAAATAAGCAGCGGCACACAACTTATTAGGTCGTCTTGGAAGAATGACATATCTTTGCAACTGCGTTGGTGCTTCAAGCCCAAAAGGAAATCCTTTCATACATAAAACTCCCCTTCAATGCGTTTCCTCCTTTCCTCTTCAACGATGCGGCGTTTCGGTTTACTCCTCTCGGTGTTTCTCTGCCTGTTACCCGCTTTTGCTCAACGTGGACGCGTGGCGCTCGTACTCGGCGGCGGGGGAGCCAAGGGTGCTGCCGAAATCGGTGTGATAAAAGTGCTTGAGGAGGAAGGCATACCGATAGATATGGTGGTAGGTACAAGTATCGGTTCACTCGTGGGCGGCCTTTACGCTTACGGTTATACTGCCGCCCAGTTAGATAGCATTATGCGTGCACCCAACTGGACGGACTTGCTCACCGACCGCAACCCCGAGCACGCCAACACGCCTATTACCATAGAAGACGGCACGGTGAGTATCTTTGGAATACCCCTGTGGGGTCGCCGCCGCGATGGTGAGACTGTACAGTTCGGATTGGTACGTGGCCACAACGTGCTCGATATGTTTACACGCCTCTTGCCCGCCACTGATAGCATCTCTTTCGACAGCCTGCAACGTCCGTTCCGTGCCGTGGCGTTCGACGTTAATACGCGCACCGAGGTAGATCTCGACAGCGGCTCCTTGCCCTTGGCTATGCGTGCCAGTATGTCGCTCCCTGTGTTTTTCAGCCCTGTACAGTACGGCTCGTGGCGGCTCATCGATGGTGGCGTACTCAACAACTTGCCCGTTGATGTAGCGCGTAGTATGGGCGCACAATATGTTATCGCCATTGACCTGGCGCAGCGGGGGGCCGACCTCGACCGCGAGGAAAACTTTTGGCAAAGCGTGCGTCGCAGGCTCGGAATTGACGACCGCCCGAAGTACGTTGCTGCGCGCCACGACATAGATCTCTACTTCAATCCACCGCTCCAAGGCTATGGCGTGGAGAGTTTCTCCCATCGCGCCGTGGACGAAATGATACGCATCGGCGAGCAACACGCACGCGACCAGCTGCAGCAAATCCGTGCGTTAAAAACCCTGCTCCGAGACACTCTCTAAACTTAATGCCCGTTAAAGCCGCGCCGTGCAATGTTAAACAACGTTGACGGCGCGGCATATTTTTTGCATATACGACGCGAAAAAATCCCTTTGTGGCGTACTTTTGCACAGCTTTTGCAGGAAAGGGCGCGACGCTTGGCGCAAATTAAACTTTATGCGTTTTGCCACGTCAGAAGCCTGAAAGCAACCCCTTAAAACGTTTATCATTATGAAGAAGAAAGAAATCTTAAAATCAATAATCCGTATGAACAAAAAAGTATTCGGTATTTCACTCGTCGTTTTAGCACTGGGGACGAGCCTTGTGGCTTGTGCCGACAAGGGCGGCGACGGCACGCCGCTGCAGATGGTACACGCTACCGACCAAACGTCTGCCGCAACGCCCGGCGGGCCTGTTGACCTCACGGTGGCTGCGGAGCGCGCCATCAACTCTGTTGTTTACATCAAGGTGGCTACACGTCAGCGCCAGCAACAACAGATGCAGTATTTCAGCCCCTTTGAGTTTTTCTTTGGCGATCCTTTTAGCGATCCTTTTGGCGACTATGAACAGGGCCAACGAAACAATCGCAATCGCAGCCAGCGTCAGCAGCAACCTCAGCAGTCGGGGGCCGGTAGCGGTGTTATTCTCACCGCCGATGGATATATCGTTACGAACAACCACGTGGTGCAGAACGCCGACGAAATCACTGTGAAACTCAACGACAACCGTGAGTTCAAAGCCCGCGTCATAGGCACCGATGCCACTACCGATCTCGCCCTTATCAAGATTGATGCTAACAATCTCCAGCCCATCACCATAGGCAACAGCGAGGCACTGAAGCTCGGCGAATGGGTGCTGGCCATTGGCAATCCTTATAGCCTCACGAATACCGTTACGGCAGGCATTGTCTCAGCAAAAGCCCGCTCCGTCACTGGCAATAGCAACGGCATAGAGAGTTTTATTCAGACCGACGCTGCCATCAATCCCGGCAATAGCGGCGGAGCACTCGTCAATGCGCGCGGCGAACTCGTAGGAATTAACGCGATGATCTATTCCCAAACGGGCAGCTACGCCGGCTACGGCTTTGCTATCCCCACCACGATAGTGAACAAAGTAGTCAACGACATTAAGCAGTACGGCCAAGTGCAACGCGCGATGCTCGGAGTAAAGGGTAAGGACGTGGATAGTTATCTTGAGCAGTTGGAGGCTAATGGCGAGGACGTACCCGACCTTGGCACCACCACGGGCATCTATGTGGCCGAGCTCTCTAAGAATAGTGCTGCTGCCGAGGGTGGTATCGCCGTTGGCGATGTAATTATCGCCGTCGATGGAAAAACGGTGAACAAGTTCGGAGAGTTGCAAGAGGTACTGGCCAGCCATAAGCCCGGCGACAAGGTGCGTGTCACTGTGGTTCGTAACAAGAAGCACCAGGACGTCACCGTGACGTTGCGCAACGAACAAGGTGGCACCGACATTCTTGAACAAGTCAGCACTGACGACCTCGGTGTAGGCCTCAAGGCACTTACCGATGCCGAGAAGCGTCAGTTTGGTGTCAGCTACGGGCTGAAAGTCATCGCTGTGCGCAGTGGTAAGATGAAGGATGCGGGTGTGCAGAAAGGTTTTGTGCTTATGACAGTAAACGACCAACCCATGCGCACCACCGACGACTTTGATGCCGCCGTGCACGACGCTAACAACAGCGATGAGCGTGTGCTCTGGATCCGCGCCTTAACGCCCACCGGCCGCCGTGCCAGTTTTGCTATCGAACTGGAGCAGCAAACGGACTAACTTGGCTTAGCACTTATGGATTAAGCGTCAGGAACAACCTGTTTCGGCACGGCGTTTAGCGAAAGCCGAAGAGCAGAAAAGTGGCTATGCATCTAAGCAATGCGTAGCCACTTTTCTGTTCTTCGGAAAGGGAGGAGGTTAGTGCGTTATGGCATCTTTGAAAGCCTGCGGTATGGGTGTGTCGAAACGCATCGGCTCGCCGGTGATAGGGTGGCGGAAGTAGAGGCGATAGGCGTGGAGGCAGAGACGGTGGCAAGGGTTGTCCTCAGCCCCGCCATACTTCTCGTCGCCACAAACGGGGTGTCCGAGGTCTTGCATGTGTACGCGAATTTGATTTTTGCGCCCCGTCTCCAAACGCAGTTCCACGAGTGAGTGGCTGTCGTCGGCGCGCAGGAGTCTATAATGTGTCAGGGCATATTTGCCATCCCCTGGCGTGTGGGAGGAATAGGTGAAAAACGCTTTGTTTTCCTTAAGCCAACTTTCTACCGAGCCGTTCTTTTTTTCCAACCGCCCGCTCACCAAGGCCACATATCGGCGGTCGCTGACGATTTCGTGCCAGTGCTCCTCCATAATGCGCTCGGCTTCCATTGACTTGGCATATACCATCAGCCCGCTTGTGTCGCGGTCGAGGCGGTGCACCACGTGGGCGGTGCGTTTGCTGTGGCTCTCTTGCAGATAATTGTCAAGCACGGTTTTTACACAGAAGCTGTGGTGCGGTGTCCCCATAGAGAGGATGCCCGGACGCTTTTCTATCACCATTAGGTGGTTGTCCTCATAGACTAATCGTACAAAGCGGTTTTTCAGCACGGCCTGCGGTTTGCGCTTACTGATTTCCACACGCTGGTTGGCTTGTAGCGTAAGGTCGTGTTGGGTAGTGATTTGCCCATCTACGCGCACGCCGTTGCCTGTTAGGAGTGCCTTGGCTTTTGTCCGGCTTATACCGTGCAAACATTTCATTATGTACGGCAGGAGCGGTGTGCCAGCCTCGCCACACGCCACGGTAAAAGAGGTATATTGGGGCTTGGAGTACATAGGTAAATATATTGTTAAGGATAGTGGCGGCTCTGTCGTTAGAACTCCACGCTAATTCGGGCAGAGATGAGGCGTCCGGTGAGGTAGTTGGGTACGGCGTAGCGCGTATTGGTGATGTCGGTCACCCAGTAATAGGAACTCACGTTGCTGATGCCCAGTAAGTTGAAAGCATCTACGCCGAGCCATACATTTTTTATGTAGCGTCGCCATCCGTTGGTGTCGTGTGTGCCGTCGTTGCTCCCCAGCAGTCGATAACTCATTCCCACATCTACGCGCTTGTAGGCCGGTGCGCGGAAGCGGTGTTGCGAGCGCTCGCTGTGGGGCGGGCCAAAGGGCAGGCCGTCTGCCACAGCCGCTTTCAGCGTAAGTTTCCAGCGTGTGGTGCCAGGGAAATAGTCGGTGAAGAAGAGTGAGAGGGCATAGCGGCCATCGGTGGGGCGTGCCATCCATTGGCCGTTGATTTGCTCACGTGTCTGCATGATGGAAAGCGTTATCCAAGAGTCGGTGCCAGGCACAAACTCGCCGAACAACTTAAAGTCTATGCCATAGGCATATCCCTTGGCGATGTTGCGTCCGTAGTAAACGGTGCGTACGCCCGAAACACTGTAGGGTATAAGATTGGAGAGGTGCTTATAGTATGCCTCGGCGGTGAAGCGGAACGGGCGTTCGAGTGCTCGAAAGGAGTAGTCGCCTCCGAGTATTACCTGCAAGGAGCGTTGCGAGCGAATGTCTTTGTTGAGAGCCACGGTGGCTATGCCGTTTTGTAGCAGTGTGTCGCGCAGTTCCTTGTAGAACGGGGCTTGGTAGTACACCCCGAGTGCGGCGCGTAGCGTCCATCGGTCGTTGGCGGCGGGTATGAAGCCTGCCGAGATGCGTGGCGAGATAAGCGTCTCGGCGTTCCAACTCCAGTGGCTCACCCTTATGCCGTATGTGAGGTTTATCAGCCCGGCTGCGGGGCGCATACGCCAGGTGTCTTGTGCAAAGAGGCTCCAGCGCGTGGTGCTTATCTCCTCCTGTGCGCCGAGGCTGTAGATGAGCGATAGTTGCTGTGGGTCGTAGGGCAGGCTATAGCCCATCGAGTCGCGCATCTCCCACTCACGTGCGTGCTCGCGTATCTTCTCGCTCTGCCATTGCGCGCCGGCGAGGAGCGTATGTCCCGTGAGGCGTGTGCGGAAGGTCAGTGCGCCTTGCACCACGCGTGCCTGCAAACGGTTTCGGGCGTGCTCCATATAGGTACCCACGCCGAGCTCCTCCTGTGCCGTGGCTTCCTGAAGCCAGTACTGTCCGCTGATGTCGTACGTCTCGCGCTCGTTGGTGCTAAACGCGCTGGCGGTGAGTGCCAGGTAGGTCTCGGCATTGAAGTGGCGTGTAAGCGTCAAGGCTCCGAGATAGGTGCGGTAGGCATCCTTTTCCTGCCCGTCAAAGTATACGCGAAAGGTACGCGGGTTGTCCATCGTGCCGAAGTGTGTCTCGCGGTCTTTGGGGCGAAAGAGATAGTGGTTGTCGTTTATGTTTCCGAGCAGGTCGAGGCTCCAGCGGTCGTTGGGCCGCCAAGAGAAATAGGCCTGCCAGTCGAGGAAGCGCGGGGCGTATTCTGCCTTTGTGTCGGTGGAGGAGAGGAGATACTCGGTGGTTTTATAGCGCAGGCCGGTCATAAAACTGACGTGCTTGGAGCCGATGCCTACATAGGCGGATGCGCCGAGCAGGCTCGCATCCACTTTGGCTTCAAAGCGTTCGGGCTGTTTGTAGGTGATATCCAGCACACTCGACATCTTGTCGCCGTAGCGTGCCGCAAAGCCTCCATTGCTGAAGCGTATGCTTCCCACCATGTCGCTATTGATAACGCTTAGCCCCTCTTGCTCTCCGCTCCTTACGAGCATCGGGCGGTATATTTCTACGCCGTTGAGGTAAACACAGTTTTCGTCGAACGACCCGCCGCGAACGTTGTACTGTGACGACAGCTCGTTGCGGCTTGTCACGCCGGCTTGTGTGGCGACGAGTTCCTCCACGCCGTTCCCGGTGGTACTGGGCATGTGGCGTGTGTCTTCGGCGTGCAAACGTTGCATCGCGTCGGTTTGTAGGTGCATCGCCGTGACCTCGGCTTGGTCTATCGTGCGCGAGAGGGCGGGCAACATCACGTCGAGGCGCAGGCTGTCGCCTTGGGCTATGAGGCGACGCTTGCGCTGCTCGTAGCCTATGAGTCCATAAACAAGCGTACAGGTGTCGCCGGCGGCGATGTATAGTTCGTAGCGGCCTTGCAGGTTGGTGAGTACCAGTTGCGCGGTGCCGTTTCGACGTACGGAGGCCAGCTCTAAGGGCTGTCCGGCATCGTCTTTCACTTGTCCGAACACGCGAACGCGCCCACCCTGTCCCCACAAGGGCAGAGCGAGGAGCGATATGAGCAGGAGCAGCACACGGCTGCGAGAGTGGCATATCATATTTTATTTAACGCGAGCGGCGGATTGTTATTGTATATGCCTTGAAAACAATGTTTGTAAGCCCTGCTTTTCATTCCGATGCCCTAAGTGGGTGAAAATGAGCGGGTGTTGCCTTTTTTTTGTACTTTGTTTGTTTGAGCGAGGAGCATCGGCCTACTTTTGCGGTGTCTTAAAACAAGTAATACATTCTTTTACAAAAAACATTAACACAATGTACCAAGAGAAAGTAGGCGAACTCGCCGGTGCTATTTGGGAGGCTCTCAACGAACAGGGCACCCTGACTGTTAAAGATCTCAAGAAGGCTGTAAAGGCCAAGACGGAGAAAGACGTCTTCCTGGCTCTCGGCTGGTTGCTCCGCGAGGACAACGTAAGCCTTGCCGAGGAAGGTAAGGACGTGAACGTCACCTTGAAGTAAGAGGCCGTTGCGCCTTTTGAGGGCTTTGAGCCCTATGTTTTGAAACCTTAGGCGGACAATCGTTCGTCCCGTTATATAAAAGCGGAAGCCTTCAACTTCAAGAAGGCTTCCGCTTTTTTTAAATGTCGGGCATCGAATGTTCTTTCTGTCTTGTTGCACGTCTTAGCAGACAGCAATAATTTTTTATCGTACCCTGAAAAAAATTTTCAGAGCCGTCCGGAAAAATTTTTCAAAGCACTCGAAAAAAATTTCAAAGCACTTGAAAAAAATTTCAAAGCACTTGAAAAAAATTTTCAAGCCGTCCGGAAAAAATTTTCAAGCTGTCCGGAAAAAATTTTCAAGCCGTCCGGAAAAAATTTTCAAAGGCATCCGAAATTTTTTTTCAAGCCGCCTGAAAAAAATTCACGCCGCCAAAAAATTTTTAGGTTTCGCAACGATAAACAACGAGGGTATGCCAATTTCGACATACCCTCATTTGTTATTGTTTTCTCGGGTTTTGTTTTTTCGTTGTCGGACGATAAGAAAAAACGCTGGGAGGTAGATTATTTGTTGTCAATGATTTTCCAGACGCAAGCACTCAGTGCAGCACCGATAAATGGTGCGACGATGAAGATCCAAAGGTTGGTGAGTGCTGTGCCGCCTTGGAAGATGGCAGGTGCAATGCTACGTGCGGGGTTGACGGATGTGCCGGTGTAGCGAATGCACACGAGGTGGACCAGGACGAGTGCCAGGCCGATGGCAAGACCTGCGAAATTATTGGTAGCCCCGTTTGTCTTGGCGGTAGCGCCGAGTACTACGAGTACAAACACAAAGGTAAAGACGATTTCTGCCAGCACGCCTCCTACGAGGCTTACGCCTTCTTGCAGGTCGTTAGCACCGGTGCCGATGAGGCCTGCGTTGGTGGTGAGGAGGTAGAGCAGTGTGCTTCCGAGGAATGCGCCAATTACTTGGAAGAGCATATACATTAGGGCATCCTTTGCGTTCATACGTCCGGAGAGCCAAACGCCGAGAGTGATGGCGGGGTTGATGTGGCATCCCGACACGCCGCCGATGGTATAGGCCATAGCCACTACGCTAAGCCCGAAGGCCAGGGCTGTGCCTATGACGGTGGCGGCATTGGCCACGGTGGAACAGTCGGATGAACAATTGAGGCTGACGGCCACGCCGCAACCCATCAGGACAAGCACCATAGTGCCTACCATTTCTGCAAGATACTTTTTCATAAGTGTGTTATTGTTTGATGTGAAGTGATTGTCTTGTTGTTTCGGTGCGTTTGTTGTAGCCTTGAAAAGCGTTGCCGTGTGCTTACGTCAGATCCACTTCTCACGATATTCGCGTGGCGACTGCCCCGTGTTGGTTTTGAAATACCGGGAAAAGGCCGCTTGGTCGGAAAATCCGAGCTTTAGCCCTATCTGTTGGATGTTGAGCTCGGGAGCGTTGCGAAGCAGAGTCTTGGCTTGGATGACGATGTAATTAGAAATCCAGTCGCCGGCGGCGATACCCGTTTCGCGTTTGATAAGTGTGGAGAAGTATTTTGCTGTGAGGTTGAACTGTTTGGCATAGAAGCCCACCTCACGTGTTGTGGCGTGATTAGCAACGATGAGGTTGTAGTATCGGTCGAAGAGTTGCTCGCCAGGTGGTATCTCTTTGATTCTGTCTGTGTCGTCGGGGAAGCGATAGATGCTCAGGAGCGTATTTAGCGTATCTATGAGGTTGGCGAGCATCACAGGCTTTTGAGTAGTGTTGAGCCGCGACACAGTACGTACAAGGCTAAACAGTTCTACGATGCTCGCATACTGATTGTCAGCGAGCGGGAAGGCGGGCAGTTTTTTGAATGACGCTTGGTGGCGGTAGATGCTGTGGCGTTGCATCTCGTTGAATGTTTCGGGACACACCACGATGAGAGTTGCTAAATAGTCCGGCGAGGATTCGTGCGCCGTAATAGTGTGGTTGGGCATTATGATACAGATCTCGTGAGGCCGAAATTCTACCTCGTGCGAGTCGTATTCTGCCAACACCCACCCACGATGGCAAAGGCTATACACTACATAGTTGCAGTTATACGGCTTTCCGTAAAAGGGCATCTGTGTGATGTTGTCAACTACCACCAACCCGTATTTTTTTATTGTTTGTTCAAGTTCAAGGAGCGGGTGTTGCTTTTTGTGATTGTTCTCGGGGTAAATCCACCTATTCATAGCCAGATAAGTTGTCAAAGGAACGTTGAGCGTTAATCTTTGCGTACTGTTTGCTTATGTATGTGGCGGCAAATATATTACATTTTCGGTACACGTACAACTTGCACTTGTTGTTTTTCAAGTTTTCTTTGCGGGAGATGTCCGGGGATTGGTGCGTCGTGGGCGTGTGGTGGGACAAGGGGCTGAACAGCTGTTTTCGGTTGTAAAAGAGCCAAACATCGTGTGTGCTACGGTACAATTCGGAAATTCTGCTTACCTTTGCCGTGATTATCAAGTTTGTGTTTTTTATGTCCAATCCTCACTTCATCAACCTTGTTCCAATCGGCCTCACCCGTGGTGCGACATTGCAAGGCGCATATATACTTATCTTTCGAGAAACGCTGGGCATGCGTTGTATGGCAGCCCTTGTGTCGCCCGAGGAATACCGTATGGTGAGCCGTGCTATGCAAGGCGAGCTTAGCGAAATGGCTATGCTGATGCGCCAAACGCTTGATACGTTCGGTATCCGCCTGCATAGCGTGGTGCTTCACAACAATACCCCGCACGGCGAGTATCGCGCAGAACTCTTACTCCAACAGGGTGCCGATCTTCGTCATATCCGCCAGAGCGTAGGCGTGGGTACCGTACTTGCATTGGCTTTCAAAGCGCATCTACAGGTGTCGGCTACGTATTTCGACCAGATGACACACGGCACGGCAGCCGCCGGTGATATGGTGCAAGTGCGTGTGCCTATTTCGGCAATGGACGAACGACTACTGAAAGAGGCCTTAGATCAGGCTGTGGCGAGCGATGATTTTGAGATGGCCAGCACGTTGCGCGACGAACTACATCGGCGCGAAGCCTCTTCCCACACTTCAACGACCACTGCGCTTTGAAAGAGTCCCGCCTTTTTTTCTGCCCCGGCCTTGGTGAGGCCGAGAAGGAGCCGCCCTTTGAGATAGATTTGCCCGACGAGGAGGCCGGCCATGCTGTGCGCGTGTTGCGTATGGCGGCAGGCGACGACGTGTTTCTCACCAACGGCAGGGGCACGATGGCCAACGGTGTTGTGGCGGCGGCACGGAAGCAGCATTGCCGCGTAAGTGTGGAGCACGTCTGGCAGCCCCGCCCGCTATGGACGGGACACATCCACGTGGCCGTAGCTCCGACGAAAAACGCGGACAGAATGGAGTGGCTCGTAGAAAAAGCCACCGAGATAGGCGTGGATGCCTTTACCTTTGTGCTTACCAAAAATTCCGAGCGCCGCGCGTTGCGCCTCGACCGCTTGCAGCGCACGGCACTTAGTGCTATGAAGCAGAGCCAGAAAGCGTGGCTCCCGCGATTGGAGGGTCTGATGCCTTTCAGCGATTTCTTAGACCAACAGGCCGACACTCCGTTTAAATATATAGCCCACTGCTACACCCCCGAAACCTTCGCTGCCACGCCACAGCCTTCCGCAAAGCCTTTGCTGCTCGATGTTGTCCCCCCGATGGACACCGCCGTTGTGCTTATCGGTCCTGAGGGCGATTTCAGTGTGGAAGAGGTGCGTCAGGCCATGGCGTCGGGCTGGCAGGCGGTGAGCCTCGGTCCGAGCAGGCTGCGCACCGAGACGGCAGCCCTCGCCGCCGTGCATATAATGAACCTCCGCAAACAAATGCCACCGGTATGAGAAAATATGTCGTTGCTATCGCATTGCTCCTCGTAGCGGCCGCAGGCCTCTGGTGGTGGCTCGGACGTGAGAAAGTGCTTCTCGACTTGCTCCCCGCTAAGTGCAAAGCCGTAGTGCGCCTCTCTTCTCAGGTCTATGCCGCGAGCGGGGCGGAGGCGTTGTTCCGCGACCTCGTGGGACTTCCGGCGGCAGAGCCTGCCGGCGAGGATTTATACCTCTTCATTACGCCAAATGAGTATTTCGGGGCGGCGATGACGCTCGCCGATGCTGCCGCGTTTGATGCCGCACTGACAACGAGCGTCGCTCACAGCCGGGAGAGCGGCATAGATTGGTACTGGACGCAGCAGGGATGGCTGGCGGCACGAAGAGGCACTACACTGCTCGTTGCCGGGCCTGCCACGGTGGCAGAGCGCGACCGCCTGCGCCACACATTAAGCGTGATGTTTGATGCCCCTGCCTCCGAGGGCTTTGGCCACAGCCCGGAGGCTCAGGCACTAACGGCAGCAGGGCCTATGGCTTTTGTGGCATCGGCGAGCGTGCTGCCCGCACCCGTAGGTACCTTACTGCGTTTGGGGCTGCCCGAGACGGCGCAGCGCATCAGTGGACACGCCGCGTCGCAAGGACAAGCACTGACTATCGAGGGAGGCATCGTGGGACAGGCACATCAATCCATCCCCCGCACAGAAAATCGTGCCTCGTGTTTGCTCCAAGCCGCGCTCAATGTAGATGGCGGAGAGTTGCTTCGCTGCTTGCGCAGCGACGATATGTTGCGTATGATGCTCACTGCGCTTTCCGACACCACGTCCGCCGCCGAGAAGATACGTCGTATGCACGCCACGTCCACGCTCCTCGTCACAGCCGTTGACACCGCCGGCAACGCTACGTTCCGACTGTCGGGGACAGATGCCGAGGGGAGAAACGTAGTGTTGTCCTCCACACCGCCAGCGGCTGATGTAGAGCCGCTGAAAATGCCTCTCACGGCGCGCACCTATGTCTTGGTCAATCTCACGACTTTGTTGGCTTCGCCCCTGCCCGAGAGCCTGCGACAGGTGTTTCAGCACCTCTTCGGAAACTACCGCCAAGCAGAGTTTACGACCACTGCGGCAGGCGATTTCTGCTTTACCCTTACACCATAATACCATTATGCAAACGATAGAATTAAACAACCTCCTGCCCCACGTCTTTCGCGAACGGAAAGGCACGCTACGAAGTGATGTCTGGCAGCGTCGGCTGACGCTTGAGCGCGGACAAAAATATCTTATCGAGGCGATGTCGGGTACGGGGAAGAGTAGCCTGTGTGCCTATCTCATAGGCTATCGCACCGACTACGAGGGTACGATATGTTTCGACGGCACACCGACCACACAATTCTCATCCGTGCAGTGGACAAATCTGAGGCGCGTTGTCCTTTCCCACCTCTTCCAGGAACTGCGCCTCTTTCCCGAACTCACGGCGTTAGAGAACGTGGAGATAAAAAACCGCCTCACACATCATAAGCCGCTCTCGTGGATTACTCAAACCTTTGAACGGCTGGGCATCGGCGAGAAACTCCATGCCAAGGTGGGAAGAATGAGTTTCGGCCAGCAGCAACGTGTGGCCTTTGTAAGAGCCTTGGCACAGCCCGCCGACTTCCTGTTGCTCGATGAGCCGGTGAGCCATCTGGACGAGGGCAACGCACACATTATGGCCGATATACTACAAGAGGAAATGCGTGCCACGCAGCCCGCCGTCGTGGTGACGAGCATCGGTAAGCATCTGCCTATAGCCTACGACCACACTCTGTATCTATGAAACTACTCTGGAAACTCCTGCGACAGCACGTCAGCGTGCCACAATTGGTGGGCTTTTTCCTGGCAAACCTTGTCGGGATGTGGATAGTGATGCTTGGCGTGCAGTTCTACGCCGACCTCGCGCCGATGTTTACTCGTGCCGACGGTTTTTTTTGTGCCAACTATCTCGTGGTGTCGAAGCGCATCACCACCGTGGGTGCACTCAGTACCGGCGGGCAGGATTTCACGCCCGCCGACGTGGCCGACCTCTCGTCACAGCCTTTTGCCAACGGGGTGGGGGAGTTTGTCGCATCACAGTACAAGGTGACGGCTACGATGGGCGTGAAAGGTAGTCCGGGCTTTGCCACCGAACTATTCTTTGAGGCCGTACCCGATAGTTTCGTTGACGTAGCACCACACGACTGGCACTACGAAGCAGGTAGCCGCCAGGTGCCTGTTATTTTGCCGCGTACGTATCTGGCACTCTACAACTTCGGCTTCGCCGCCTCGCGTGGCCTGCCAAAGGTGTCGGAGGCTATGGCTTCACAGATAGAGATGCGCATACTGATACACGCCACGGGACACAGCGAGAACTACAACGGGCGCGTCATCGGGTTCAGCAATCGTATCAACACCATCCTCGTGCCGAAAGCGTTTATAGATTGGAGCAACGAAACGTATGAACCCGGCAAGGCCGATAACCCTACGCGGCTCATTGTTCGCACCGACAACCCCACCGACGAACGTATTATGAACTATATGGACACGCACGGCTACGAGGTGGAAGACAACCGGCTCGATGCGGGAAAGGCTACCTATTTCCTGCGAATAGTGGTGACACTCGTCACCGGTGTGGGATTCCTGGTTTGCTTGCTGTCGTTCTATATCCTGATGCTGAGCGTGTATCTGTTGGTGCAGAAAAACACGCGCAAACTCCAAAACCTCCTACTCATCGGCTACTCCACCGCTCGTGTGAGCCTGCCCTATCAACTCCTTACTCTCTGCGTAAACCTCGGTGTCTTTATCCTCGCCGCGCTGCTTTTGTGGCCGCTAAGGGCTTGGTATATGAAAATGATAAGCCTGGTGTTCCCGCAGGTGACGGGCGGACACGTCGGGCCGGCACTCTTTGTTGGACTAACGATACTTTTTGTCGTGACGCTACTCAATACGATAGCCATCCGGCACAAAGTGGAAGGCTTGAAACGCGCTTAGAAAAGCAAATGTTTCCATATAACAGCGCAGAATGAAAGATTGTGGTAAATTTGCCTCGCCTACTAAGGTTTGCTAAATGCTTTATACCGAATGAAAAAACTTGTTATGGCTTGTTTGCTTTTTGCACTGCTCCCGAGGTCGGCACTTATAGCGCAAAGCAGTTTCGGCCTTGTGCAGCAAGCATTGGCCAATCCACAGAACGAACCACGCGAGGTGTTTCCTGTACCCTCCGAGCGACAGATGAAATGGCAGGAGACAGAGTTTTATGCCTTTTTCCACTACGGCATGAACACTTATACCGGACAGGAATGGGGCAACGGCGATGAGAACGTCAACCTCTTCGCTCCCACAGCAATGCCCGACCCGGAGCAGTGGCTACGCCTCTGCAAGGCTGCGGGTATGAGAGGCGGCATCGCCGTGGCAAAACACCACGATGGCTTTTGCCTCTGGCCGACATCTACTACCGACCACCACTGTCAGAACGCTACCAACACCTTTGCCAAGCAGACCAACATTCCGTACGACTTTGCCCGTGCTGCACGCAAACTCGGTATGAAATACGGCTTCTACGTGTCGCCGTGGGATTGCAACAGTGAATACTACGGCACGGACAAGTACGTCACCGACGTATTCCTGCGACAATGTTTTGAACTCTCGCAGTACGGCACCGACCAATTTGAGATGTGGCTTGACGGTGCGAACGGCGGCTCGGGCTATTACGGCGGGGCTAACACTACGCGTAGCATTGATGCCGACTGCTACTACGACATTCCTAATCTTCGCGACAGCATCCACCGTGTCTGTCCCGATATTATCCTTTGGGGCTTAGGGGGTGAGGCACGATGGTGCGGCACCGAGAGCGGCTATACGAACGAGACAACGTGGTCGATGGGTGCGGGGCTTACCGGCAGCGCGACGGAGTGGGAATGGCTTCCCAGCGAGTGCGATGCAAAAGCCACAAGTGGCGGATGGTTCTACCACGACGGCGAGACGACCAGCGACAGCGAGACACTATTTAAGATGTATCTTGAAACCGTGGGCCGCAACGCTACGCTCATCCTCAACGTCCCACCTAACAAGGCCGGACGTCTCACCGACGCCGATAGTACCCAACTCTATGCCCTCGGCACCAAACTGCGTACCCGCCTCGGCACCGACCTCGCTCCGCAGGCCACGGTACACGCCTCGCATACACGCAGCGGGGGAGCATATAGCACAGCAAACCTTACCGACGGCGACAAAAATACTTATTGGGCCACCGAGGACGGGCAGCACACTGCCGATATCACACTCCTTTGGGACGAGCCGCAAACGGTGCATTACGTGATGTTGCAAGAATATATCCGCAAAGGACAACGCGTCAAGGGATTTATGATAGAAACCACCGAGGACGGCATCGCGTGGACACAGCGTGCCACGAACATACAAACTACAACGATTGGCTATAAGCGTATCATTCCTCTCAACGGTAGCACCTCGGATAGTTATGATGGCGGGTTTGTCGTGACAGGACTTCGTGTACGCATCACCGACAGCCGCGCTTGCCCGTTGCTCCACACATTGAGCGTTTTCTAATCCTATAACAAAACAAACAGATACAAAGATGAAAAAGACGTTTTATACTTCATTATTGACGTTGCTAAGCCTCGCACCTCTGCAAGCACAAGTGGCTAAGGTGACGTTCGACACCGATGACTATAGTGCCGTGGGTGTGTATGACGGTTGGGAAAACTCGCCTTTCCGCAAAGGCACGTTGCAAGGCAATGTTGCCGTTATTGATAATCCACATACCGAGATGAGCGACATACTCGGCAGGATACCCAACGCCACGGAGAAAGTGCTTGCCGTGCAACGCTCACGCTATGGCAGCAATCTGTTTGGCGCACGCATCGACCTCACAACGCCCTTTGCGCTAACACCCGAGATACAATACGTCCACGTGTTGGTGCACCGACCGGTGAGTGGACGTGTGATGCTGATGGGTCTCGGTAAGCATCGCGAGGCAGAATGGGCTACACAAAGCCCAGAAACCGTACAGTTCCGCGAGATAAGTTCTACAACGGTAGCACCTAATATGTGGGGCGACGCTGTTTTTTCCGTGAGAGGGGTGAGCGGCGTGGACATCTACAGCCTGGTGGTGGTACCCGAGTGCGAATCGCCTCACGATAGCTCGGAGGACTTTGTGGCTTATATAGACCAAATAGTCGTGAATAGCAGTAGCGTGCCGTTTGTCAACTACAATGAGGATTTCGTCAACGATGTCAGAGAAAGTGCATATATAGCAGTTCCTTCGCCGAAATCCACGTTGCCCGCTCCCTTCGATGTAAATGATGTCGATGTGCGCCTGTATGCCTCTTTTGTTTCCGAGGGTGGCTATGAAACGCCTGCTACCCCTACGATAAGTGCTGAAACAGTGACGGGCGGCGTAGTCCGGAGCTTTGACGGCACCAGAATTACCGCCCCTGTGGCTGTGCCTGCTGGCCAAGACGTTACCATCCTGCTCAATGCCAACACAGGATATACGCTTACCGCATTGCATCTAAGCAGCTCCACGGGCGAAGAGATTGATGTGCCTCTCGCATCAATCAATCTTAACCGCTACGACATTCCCGCCGCACTATTTGCCGAGAATGCCCAGGTAGTGGTGACACCTACTTTTAATCCCTTACCCGAGGGCGAACAGCGTGCCGTGCAACGTTGGTATCTGGCGTGGAACGATGAGTTTGATAGCCCTAATGGTGCGTATGCTAAGCCCAATGCAACCCATTGGAACACCCCCTCGCGAGGTAGCTCAGCTTGGGCACGATTTATCACCGACAACGACAGCACCTCTTTTGTGCGAGATGGCTACTATCACGCTCGTTGCTTTGTCAACGACGACCGCACCGAAGACGACATAGCTATGCTAAGCGGGGCTATCTACTCGCGCAACCTCTATAGTTTTCAATACGGGCGTGTTGAAGCACGACTCAAAACCACACGACACACAGGTAACTTCCCTGCCTTTTGGATGATGCCGCAAGACAACTCTGCTGGCTGGCCCGCTGCTGGAGAGATAGATATTTTTGAACAAGTCAACAACCAAAACATAGCTTACCACACGATACACTCTAATTGGTCGTACACGCTCGGGAATAAAACCAATCCTAAGAGTAGCGGCAACGAAGCAGTAAATATGGATGAGTGGCACGTCTATGCTTTAGAATGGGACGAAGCCCAGCTGCGATGGTATGTTGACGGACAACAGGTGTTCTCTTATGCAAAGAAAGTTGCCGATGAAGATGCACTTAGTAAAGGACAGTGGCCGTTCGACAAAAAGTTCTACCTGATACTCAATCAGAGCGTGGGAAATGGTTCGTGGGCGGCTTCTCCCGACCAGAGCTTTACCTATGAAACACTCTTCGACTACGTGCGCGTATATCAAATAAAAAAAACAGGAAAGGATAACAGCGACTACCCTATCAACTATCCCAAGACGCAGCCCGTTACGCACGCCACACGTCGTCTGACCGCCGTTTGTTTGGATGACCAAATAGTCAATGTTCCCAATCCCGCTTGCCTCTACAACTTTATTCCAGAACCCGTGTTTACTGTGGCTCTTGGACAGTTGGTGCAACCCAGTGTAACATTCTCTACCGGTTGGATGCATAGTTATGTGTACCTTGACTTAGATGGCGACAGCATCTTCACACCGATAACACCTAATCAAGGCGTTCAACCCGCGCTAAGCGAGCTGATGAGCTACAGCTTCTTCAGCGAGAATAGTTATGACGGAAGCGGTTTTAACAGCGAAGGCACAGCATTCACCGCCCGCAATGCTAATACCTTGCAATTACCTGCTTTCACCATACCCGCTACGATGTCGCCCGGACTTTACCGAATACGCTTCAAAATAGATTGGGACGATATTGACGCGGGAGGCTCCACGGCTCTCGGTCAAGATATCATCACCAACGGCGGTGCAATATGCGATGTAAACATTTATGTGGAGGACCCTACCGGGCTTGACGCAGTGAACCTTAATAATCAGAGCCGCAATTCCGAATGGTACGACCTTCAGGGACGGCGCATTCCCGCACCCACAAAATCTGGCATCTACATTCAAGGAAATCGCAAGGTTATCTTACACTAACCAAGCCAACCTCTCTCTACTGTATCCAAGAGAGAGTGTGTGTCAGAAATGAAGCGAACCCCAGAAGTCAGACAGAAAACTTCTGGGGTTCGCCTTGTCATCTTTATGGTTCCTTTTGCTTTCAGTCTGTAAGTTTCATCGGTCGTGTAGCCCGCTACACCCAGTCTTCAACTGACAGACAGAAAGCAAAAATAGCTTAGAATCTGACAAAGCGAATAACCCACCTTTAACGTTTATTGTTTTTTGCGTACTTTTGCGCCACATTTAGGTGTTTTATACTTTTACGATGGAACTACAAACAAAATACAACCCTGCGGAGGTTGAATCTAAATGGTACGATTACTGGGAGAGCAACGGCCTTTTTTCCTCTAAGCCCGACGGACGCGAACCTTACACGGTGGTAATCCCTCCGCCCAACGTGACGGGCATACTCCACATGGGGCATATGCTCAACGAAACAATCCAAGACATTCTTGTGCGTCGCGCACGTATGGAGGGCAAGAACGCCTGCTGGGTGCCAGGAACCGACCACGCCAGCATTGCTACCGAGGCAAAGGTGGTAAACCGCCTCGCAGAGCGTGGCATACAGAAGAAAGACCTTACGCGTGACGAGTTTCTCAAGCACGCTTGGGAGTGGACGGAGGAGCATGGCGGCATCATCCTAAAACAACTGCGCCGTGTGGGTGCCTCGTGCGACTGGAGCCGCACCGCTTTTACTATGGACAAAGAGCGTAGCCGCAGCGTCATAAAAGTGTTTGTTGACCTCTATCGTAAAGGTCTTATTTATCGCGGCGTGCGTATGGTGAACTGGGACCCCAAGGCCAAGACCGCGCTGAGCGATGAGGAAGTAGTATATAAAGAGGAACACTCAAAACTCTACTACCTGCGTTATCGTGTGGCCGATGATGCTCAGGGGCGCTATGCCATAGTAGCCACTACGCGCCCCGAGACCATTATGGGCGATACAGCAATGTGTATCAATCCCCACGACGAAAAAAATCAGTGGCTCAAAGGCAAGAAAGTGATTGTGCCTCTCGTGGGACGCGTTATTCCCGTGATAGAAGACGAATACGTTGACGTGGAGTTCGGCACCGGCTGCCTCAAGGTGACACCCGCCCACGATGTGAACGACTATATGCTTGGCGAGAAGCACAATCTACAGAGCATAGACATCTTCAACGATGACGGCACACTGAGCGAGGCTGCTGGGCTTTATATAGGCAAAGACCGCTTTGACGTGCGCCGTGAGATAACTGCCGACCTTGAGGCAGCCGGACTTATGGAGAAGGTGGAGGACTATACCAACAACGTGGGATTTAGCGAACGTACCAATGTGCCTATTGAGCCTAAACTATCGATGCAGTGGTTTCTCAAGATGAAGCATTTTGCCGACCTCGCACTTCCTCCCGTGATGAACGATGAAATACGTTTTCACCCCGCTAAGTATAAGAATACGTACCGTCATTGGCTTGAGAATATCAAGGATTGGTGTATCTCCCGCCAGCTGTGGTGGGGACACCGCATCCCCGCTTGGTATCTGCCCGATGGTGGATACGTTGTGGCGGAAACCGAAGATGAAGCATTGGTGTTGGCACGCCAAAAGAGCGGAACGGACTTGCAACCCACCGACCTTCGTCAGGACGAGGATGCCCTCGACACGTGGTTTAGTTCGTGGCTCTGGCCGATAAGCCTGTTTGGAGGCATCAACGAGCCGAACAATGCCGAGATAAAATACTATTACCCCACGAACGACCTTGTTACTGGCCCCGACATTATCTTCTTTTGGGTGGCACGTATGATTATGGCCAGCTACGAATACACCGGCGACAAACCCTTCCGCAACGTGTATTTTACGGGCATTGTGCGTGACAAACTAGGTCGGAAGATGAGTAAGCAACTCGGCAACTCGCCCGATCCGTTGGAACTCATCGACCGCTTTGGTGCCGATGGGGTACGTATGGGAATGATGCTTTGTGCTCCCGCCGGCAACGATATCCTCTTTGATGAGGCTCTATGCGAACAAGGCCGCAACTTCTGCAATAAAGTGTGGAACTGCTTCCGTCTGGTGCAGGGCTGGCAGGTAGCCGATGTGTCGCAGCTTGAGGCCTGCCGTCAAGCCGTGGCGTGGTTTGAGGCACAGTTGCGCAAGGTGGCCGCCGAGGTGACCGACCACTATAGCAAGTATCGTATCAGCGATGCGTTGATGGCTGTCTATAAACTCTTCTGGGACGAGTTCTCATCGTGGTATCTTGAAATGGTAAAACCCGCCTATGGCTCGCCTATTGACCGCACCACCTACGATGCTACGTTGCACGCTTTCAACGACCTGCTGCACCTCCTCCATCCCTTTATGCCGTTTATCACCGAAGAACTTTGGCAGCATCTCGCGAAAAACGACCGAGAGGGTGGGGCGGTGAAGAGCCTGATGGTAAGTCCGCAGCAGATTGCCGAGCCGCAAGCCACCGATGCAGCCCTCCTTGCCCAGATGGAGCTGGTTAAGCAAGGCGTAAGCGGGGTGCGTGGTGTCAGAGCCGCTAAGAATATATCTCTACGCGAGCCGCTGGTGTTGGAGGTAGTGGGCGAGAACCCCATAGCCGCCTACAACGACTTGCTCACAAAGATGGCAGGACTCTCAGACATTAAACTTGTAGCCACCAAGGGCGAAGGCACTTCGGCCTTCCTCGTAGGTACTACCGAGTTTGCCGTGGAGATAGGCGCACTGATTGATACCGAGGCCGAGATAGCCAAAGCCGAGGCTGAACTTCGCCACTTAGAAGGCTTTTTGGCTGGAGTGGAGAAAAAACTCTCAAACGCCCGTTTCGTAGAAAATGCACCTCAAGCGGTGGTGGCACTGGAGCGTAAAAAACAAAGCGATGCCAAGGCCAAGATAGAAGTGCTGCAAAACACGCTCGCCGCCCTGCGAAAGTAGCCACACAACCACGTATCATTTGTGTTCTGACCAACAACGACACAAAAGCCCACAAACGACACCAATCATTTCGTGTCCTCTTGTGGGCTTTTCTGTTAAAAGGTGTGTCTTGCTAACAAATGCTCTATGAATTATCTTTGTTTGCTCTTGTCTCTTTTCGGTATTTTACCTCCAATCCTATGAACCTATCTTGCTGCGTTTCAGAGGGCTTGAAGTCAAGATATGCTTAAAATTAGCCTAAGCGCAGTTCAACGCAGATTTATAATCCCCATCTCAAAAAGTGCAAATGCTTTCAAGAACCGAGCAAGGTGCGCCTTTTATCACATAGAAGTGCTAAATGATGGTCAAAGCGCAACTAAAAGAGATAAAAAGAAGAAAGTTGTAAGAATAATCCGCGAAATACTTTTCGTTTTGTCACTCAAATTTTACTTTTGCCAACATAAAGAAAGTTTTCTATGAGAACACTCTTTTCCCTCCTTATGCTCTGCGTTGCGATGATGATGAACGCACAGCAGTTTCCCTTTGCTACTCCCCCGTTTCAAGAGCAGCAATTTAGTGGCGGCGCAGCCCTGTCCTCAGCCCGTGTGATAAAAGGTGTGCGCGGCCAAAAGACTATTCGCAAGTACGACAAGAACATTCCACAAGTGGCGGGTGGTTACCTTATTAATATAACGTCAAACGAAATTATCCTGGCGGGCTACGATGCCGACGGGCTTTTCTACGCCGAGAAATCCCTTGAGGCAATGCAAGCCGTGGGCAGTGTGCCGTGTGGCGTGGTACGCGACTGGCCGGCAATGCCCGAGCGTGGTGTCATAGAGGGTTTTTATGGCAATCCTTACAGCCACGCCGAGCGTCTGCGCCTCTTTGAGTTTATGGGGCGGCAGAAGATGAATGTTTACGTCTATGGCCCCAAGGACGACCCTTACCACCGTGTTCACTGGCGCGAGCCTTATCCCGCCACCGAGGCGGCGCGTATTAGCGAACTCGCTGCCAAGGCACGAGAGAACCACGTGCAGTTTGTGTGGGCTATCCACCCAGGCTTAGACATTCGTTGGGAGAAGTCAGATAGTCTGGCCATACTCCACAAGTTGCAAGCCATGTACGACATCGGTGTGCGGGCTTTCTGTGTCTTTTTCGACGACATAGGTGGCGAAGGGACACGAGCAGAGAAGCAGGCCGATTTGCTCAACTATCTCACACAGGAGTTTGTAAAGAAACACACCGATGTGGCTTCGCTGATGATGTGTCCCACGCAGTATAACAAGGCGTGGGCCAGTGGCGACTACCTGCACACCCTCGGCTCACGTATGGACAAGAGCGTGCGTATTATGTGGACTGGAAATACTGTGGTGGATATGATAGACCACGGCGATATGCAGTGGATCAACGACCAGCTAGGGCGCAAAGCCTACATCTGGCTTAACTACCCGGTGACCGACTATTGCATAGACCACCTCCTGATGGGTGCTACTTATGGCAACGGATTAGATATCTCCGAACAGGTGAGCGGTTTCTGTAGCAACCCTATGGAATATGTAGAGGCCTCAAAGGTGAGCCTATATAGTATTGCCGACTACGCCTGGAACACTTCCGCCTACGACAGTATCGCCTCGTGGGAGCGTGCGCTGCATTCCCTGATGCCTGCTACGCTTTACAGCGACTTCCGCGTGTTCTGCGCGAACAACGTTGACCTCGGTCCTACCGGCCACGGCCTGCGACGCTATGGCGAGTCGCCAGAGTGGATGAACGGTGAGCCCGCCGACGTAGCCACTTGGTTTACGCGCTTAGGGCAGTCTGCCAACCGGCTCCTTGCCGCTCGCGACCAAGCCCCCGAGATGATTGACGAGATAACGCCTTGGCTGTATGCCCAACGTCTTACTGCCGACCGGGGACTGCTTGTCGTGGCTTTGCGTACAGCATTAGCGCGTGGTGACAGCGTGGCGTTCACTGCTATCTACGACAACCTCCTGCGCCTTACCGAGCAACAGCGCAATCTGCGTTCGCGCGACTTTGAGGGAAGCATTAAGATCGCCGCCCCCGTGGTGGCTACGCTCTACGTGGAACCCTGGCTGCGCAGCGAGGCAAAACGTCTTGAGCGCGAATATAAGCAACGCTACACATATCGCTTAGACATCTTCCCCGAACAACTCATTCCCGATGGTAACTATTATATAAAGGTAAACGGACACTACCTCACCGACCTCACGCCGAGCCAGCCCAACGCACGCGCGTTGTTCGTGGCCGAGCGCGACACCATCAACCCACAACGTCAAGAGTGGACTGTTGAACAAAGCCCGGCCAATGGACGCTACAGCTTAGTATGCAACCAGTCGCGCCGTTACCTCAACGAAGTAGGACGCTTCGGACAGAACCCTTACAACGAGCTGTGGAATACCTACCAAATCACTAAAACGCCCGACGGGAAAGGCTTTTATATACGCAACGCCCAGAACGGCGGTACCAACTGGTGGACCACCGATGAAAACGATGGCATAGGCTTCAGTCCCAACAGCCCAGCTGTCTTTGAGTTTATACCTGTCAGGTGAGATATAAGTATGCTATAGCACAGAACTTTCCTAATCCTCCTACTTTTCCTAACGTCTCCATCTTTTCCTCTTATCAGGCATCTTCCAATTTTTTTCAATAATTTTTCTTATGAAACAAAAACGCTTTATCCTTTCGGAAAAGGAACTTCCCACGCGCTGGTACAACATTCAGGCGGAAATGAAGAACAAACCGATGGCACTGCTCCATCCTGGTACTAAACAGCCCCTCAAGCCCGAAGACCTCTTTCCCATCTTTGCTGAAGAGTGCTCGCGTCAGGAACTCAACCAAACCGATGCCTGGATAGACATTCCCGAGGAGGTTTTGGACAAGTATAAGAGTTATCGCTCTACACCTCTTGTGCGTGCTTACGACCTTGAGAAAGCACTCGGCACGCCTGCCCACATCTATTTCAAGAACGAGAGCGTCAACCCGCTCGGCTCGCACAAGGTAAATAGTGCTTTGCCGCAGTGTTACTATTGTAAGCAAGAAGGTCTGACGAACGTTACCACCGAGACAGGTGCCGGACAGTGGGGTGCCGCTCTGGCTTACGCCGCCAAAGTGTTCGGACTGGAGTGTGCCGTATATCAAGTGAAGATATCTATGCAGCAGAAGCCCTACCGCTCAATGATTATGCGTACCTTCGGTGCCACCGTGGAGGGCTCGCCCTCTATGAGTACTCGTGCCGGTAAGAGCCTCATCACACAAGACCCCAGCTACAGCGGCTCTCTCGGCTCGGCGATTAGCGAGGCCATAGAGTTGGCCACCACCACCCCCGGCTGTAAATACACGCTCGGCTCGGTACTCTCCCACGTAACGCTCCACCAAACAATCATCGGCCTTGAGGCAGAAAAGCAGATGGAGATGGCCGGCGAGTATCCTGATGTGGTGATTGCTTGCTTCGGCGGTGGCTCCAATTTCGGCGGTCTGGCGTTCCCCTTTATGCGTCACAACCTGCTCGAGGGCAAACAGACGCAGTTTATCGCTGCCGAGCCCGAGAGCTGCCCGAAACTCACGCGCGGCGAGTTCCGTTACGACTTCGGCGACGAGAGCGGCTACACACCCTTGCTCCCTATGTACACACTCGGCCACAACTTCCATCCCGCCAATATCCACGCCGGTGGTTTGCGCTATCACGGTGCAGGCACCATCGTCTCACAATTGATAAAAGACAAACTGATGGAGGGCGTTGATATCCCGCAGACAGAAGCTTTCAAGGCTGCTATGCTTTTTGCTCAAACCGAAGGCATTATTCCCGCACCCGAGTCAAGCCACGCCATCGCGTCAGCCATACGGGAAGCACGCAAAGCCAAAGAGAGCGGTGAGGAAAAGGTAATCCTCTTCAACCTCAGCGGACACGGTCTAATCGATATGACGGCTTACGACAGTTATATCAATGGCGACCTCGGCGACTATCAAGTGAGTGACGATGAGATACGTCGCAACCTGCAAGACGTTCCCGTCGTATAGGGAAACGTCAAAAAAAGCATATCTACCCTTTTACGCAAAGCCCCGACTTGAGATAGTCGGGGCTTTGTTATGGTGTTCGCCCGACATACGCCTAATCTAACGGGTGCAAGTCCCGAGCTCGGCCTAATAGCGGCAAGCGCACAGCCAACGACAAGGTATCTGTTCTGAAACACACTCTCGACCCCTATCTTCGCGTAGCCTAAGGATTGTTTTCAACGCCTTTTGAATCTTTTCCGAACGGCTCGAAAAAACTCTGGGACTCAGAAACGATGGTTTCTGTATAAGGATAAAGAGAAATCACCTTAGATAGATTATGGCTTAGATAGATTATGGCTGTCAACATAAAGAAAAGCCCCCGCTGACATTCCAAAAGCGGGGGCAAAGAGAGCAATATGGCATTTTGTCAACCGTTTCTCAGTCAATTGACACTGCAAAAATATGCTGCCACGATATGCGTTTGCAAATCGTGGCAGCGTTTCGGTATGAAACAACGGAGTTTCGGTACGAAAAGGTCGCACCTTTTTTTTGCTCTTGTGTTATTTTAGGTGGGTTATATTAATTCGCTCCTGTTTTCTGAAACGGGACGTGCCAAATAAGGCTTAGCGATTTCTATGAGCAACTGCTGGTCGCTTGATATCTTCAGCACGGCAGTTCGTTCCTGCTTTGTCTTTGGCAATGTGCGGTGATTGGGTAGATGTTATTGGTCATTTCTCTTGCTTTGCACATAACCAAATGCCTGAACATATAATCCTTGTTGGCGTTGTAGCCTATCTGGTCATAGGGGAAACCATATACCAGTTCTAGGCCAGCCACCTGCACCTGGGCGTTGTTCAGCCTGCTGACGAAGTCGTCTATCAAGTCCTCCTCTTTATATATATATGAGGCAGAGAAGCGCGGAAAACAGGAAAAGGATACTCTTATTTTACTTCAACTCTGAGAGTACAGCTTTGAATTTTCCTGCCTTAGTACGAGGAATGGTATCAACATACTCAAATGACACCTGAAGTGTGGGACTAATTTTTTCCTTTATTTCTTGAAGCAAACTCTTCTCAGCCTTTTCTGAATAATCATTGCGACGAACGATACGCAGGACAATCGAATTGGGTTCACGTTGAACAACTTGACATTCGCGAATAGATGTGGCATCCTTGAAGATATAGTCAAAACGCATGATTTTTGTTCCCTCAGGAGTAACTACATAATCTTCATTACGTCCTTCTATTTCTTTTATTACTTGACTTTGAAGTCCACAAGTACAAGGCGTAGAAGTGAAGGTTGCGGTATCACCAATTTCATATCGTATGAAAGGAAATCCATCATTGTGGAAGCTTGATGCCAACAATCGTCCCGAATAGTCTCCATCTATGGTTTGTTGAGGTGAGAGTAGCTCTAAATGCCCTAATTCAAAATCCTCGTGATAATGGTTTTTAATACACTTTGATGCGCAAGCCGCATTCTCGGAAAAACCGTAATGTTCAATAATCTTACTGCCAGCGAATACTGCTTCTATTCGTTTACGTTGGTCATTATATACTTTCTCAGCACTGGTAAATATGAAGCGAGGATTAGACTTAATAGCCATATTTGATTCTTGTATCAACAAAGCCAAGGAATTGATAATAGAAGGATATCCCACAAAAAAGATAGCTCCCGTTTCGTTGATAAACTTAACGATGGGAGCTATTTTCTCTCGTGTGAGATGTTGCATATTGAGCATGTATTGTCGTAGCGGTAGATTGTATCGCCAAAAAGGAGGCTTTCGCTGTGTTATTGGTACAACCAACTTCCCTGTAAAATTGAGGTGGAGGTCGCCTTTATTGATGCCAAAACGATGTCGTCCACGCCACACCACTGCCCAATAAAATAGTAAATTCTCTCTTGTCCAAAAGAAATCTAACGCTTTGCCTGTTGATCCACTTGTATGATACGGAATTAGTTGCTTAGATGAATACTTATCCGAAATCATACCCCGCCAGTTCTGGCGGATATCTTCTTTGGTAAGAACAGGGAACTTCTGCAAGTCATCAAGACACGTGAAATCTTTAGGAGTTAATCCCTCTTGGTCAAACCGATGCTTATAGTAAGGACAATGACGATAAGCTTGTGTGAGTAACCTTTCAATGTGCTCTTCTTTATAAGCTAAAATTTTCTCTTTGCACCAGGTATCGCTCTCTACTAATGAATGAAACATATTGAGATATTCTCCGCCATATCGTTGACGTTCTAATTGCCAACCTTTCAGCGAACAAAGAATGTTCTGAGCTATGACAGGTAAATGGCTATAGATAGATAAGGTATTCATTAGTACCCCTAAGCAATTAAATTCTACAACGTTTAACTATTTCACAAAAAGAATATCTGTTCTCTTGATTAGTTCTGAAGCATCATCAACAGCTGTTTCTTTCGGAATTTGACATATTGTCGCTGTCTTTTCTTTGTATGTTTCCTTTATATACGCTAACTTCTTTGCCATATCGTCCACATCTGAGGCATCTATTACATATCCTATACCCAACTTTTCCACCTTTTCGCAAAGGAACGTGCCAGGAGAAACGATGATAGGTTTCCTAAAATATATTGCTTCATAAAGCTTGTTTGGCTCGGCATAGCGAATACCAATGCGATTAGTGTCATAGGTTGCAATCAATACATCTATTTGCGCATATATAGTAGGTAATTCGTACGGGTTCTTAAATGCACCATGGAAATGAATGTTACTATATTTAGAAAGTGTAGCATATTTTTCTTGTTGATAGACATTATCATATACACCAAAGAAATGACATTCATGCTCAGGATGTTTATGCGCTATATAGCTCGCTAATTGATATACAGAATGAAATCTTATACAACCAACAAAACCAAAACGAATACCTCCTATTTCTTTCGTTTTAGAAACAGGAGGCAAGGACGTGATGAGTGGATTGACTTTGTTGGGCTTTATTAGAGTATTCTCTGGATAAGGTGATTTTAATCCAAAATGATAAGAAAGAAATCCTTCTGAGGTATAGACCGTTAGTAAAGATCTTTTAATGATATGGTTCTGCAACTTTCGCTTAATCTTTGTGAGAAACGCATATTTCATTGTAGAGAGATCCGATTCCTCATAGATGAACCGTCTATTGCTGTTTAGTTTATATGAAAAGAGAGCAATAAGCTCTCCAAAATAGTACCATACAACTTCTTTCTCTGACTTATAGCTGTCGTAAAGTCTTTTCAAAGACGAATAGATTATTCTAATACGCTTGATATAAGGCAAATCATTTGAAAAGGATGCTATGATTTCACAATCTTCTTTTCCTGCTATAGGAACGTTTAATCCTCGTTCAAAACCAAATACTTTAACTTCGTATCCAGCTCGTTTATATTCACCGATACGTTTGAAACAGCGTTGGCCATCAGTAGAACCAAGTACAAAATATATCTTTTTTTTCATAAGTTCTAAAGAATAGTTATCACATAGCCATAATCAACTTAAGCAGTACTGCAAGGTTGCAATACTACTCTTGGAATAATCACAAAGCCTAATATGGTTTAGGGATGTAGATAAATAGTTACTCTATGATTTTCCGCACCTCGTTAATACTGGCAGGAAATAGTAGATAAAGAAAATAAAGTTTTGAAAAAGGAATAAATATCCTTTTAATCCTCATTTATGCAAAAATGTCAAAACGCCTTAGAAGCTACTTCAAGGACTTTGTCGTTTTCCCAAACAAATTTGTCTTTATTTTTCACCGTATTCTGCTTATACTCCTCATAATTGTCAAGCAGTTTAGTAATAGCATTTTTCAATTCAGATAAGTCTCTTCCATCAGTATTTGCTACTACTCCACATTGATATTGCTCAACGGTATTACGCATCGTCTCATTATTTCCAACAACTACTGGAACACCTAATCTTAACGCATAGAACAAGCGAGTTGCTTCACAATACATACGATTAGGATGACTGCTTTCGTACAGAACAATCGAAAATTTGGCATCCTTAATAATATATGGTATATCAATTGAGGGTATAGCACCAGTGAAAAAGACCCTTTCCGACAAAATCTTCCCATATTCTTTCTCCAAGATGATTTTTGCTTCTTTATGAAAGCCCCCAACTACTACTATTTTATAATTTGTAGTGTCTATTAAGGTCTTCACAGAGTTATAAGGAAATCTATCTAACATATTTAGCCCTTGACAATATACATATGGTTGGTTCTTACACCAGTCTTTAACCCTCTGAATAGATTCGGATGAATATGAGGGAACAATTACACTTTCTTGAGGATAGTTGTGTATATAGGAATGTTTATTTGCTTGTCTTACGACACCTTTATCTACCAAATAATCAAGGCGCTCTTTATTTGCATGAATAATGTAAGAACACCTTTTTTCTATATACCAAAACACTCTTTTCATTATATTGCGTGATATGAAATGCTGTGGTATTTCGTGTAATTCCCAAATGATAGGTCTTTTTTTGTAAAGAAGGGGAAATACAAAGGCATATTCATCTACAACCCATACAAGATTATAATCTTTAAGACTTTTTTTAAACCTTTTATAAAATTCGTATGCCTTTACGAATAAAAGTTTCCCTGACGATAGGTATTTTCTTGATTTTAGTGAAATAGATTTATAGGGAATACCATAGGATGTTGTACCAGTTTCTTCTCTGTTATCACTGAAAAGGACAAACACATTTACATTATATAAGGTAGATAGCGATAAGCAAACTTTTCTTATTCTATCATCGTGTTCTAAACTAATTCGGGTACTACAAACAAAAGCTATTTTCTTTTTGAAGGACATATATTAAGATTGTTAATAGATAATTTACAAAACAAAGAAATACTCATTTGCAATTTGGAAATACCTACTAAAGGCCATTTCCAAGCATTGTATGACAACATAACAATTGAAGAACCTATAATCAGCGACCATATTCCCAAATCTGTATATACTGCTAAAAGAAAACTTAACCCAACGGATAAGATTGATGAAACAATAAAACTTTTAGCATAAGGAAGCGAATTATATGTTGATAGGTACGAGGCAAACAGATTGTAAAACTTATAGACAAACATATAAGCCAACACAGCAACACTCATTCCGATACTTAATGAAAAGTCGGGACGAATCCAATATACAAGCGGTAAGCATAGTACTACCAAAGCACTAATCAATAGGTAAGAAGATATATATGTACCAATAGCTCGCGACATAGTCTTTTGGCTATTCTGAATATCATCGGTAATTGCATATTCCTGTAGCCTTGGTAAATAAGTAGAAAAAGGAATTGCTGCAACAGTACAGATCATTGTGGCTAATTGAACGGCTAAGCCGTACGAACCCGTAGAAGTTAGACCTAAAGCAAATGAACAGATTAGAGTATTAGCTTGGGTAGAAAGATAATTTGATAACGTCACTAACCCATCACGAGAAGCATTATACCAAATTGTATTAAACATCTTTTTTACTTCATTCCAAGATGTTTTAATAAATATCTGCTTAAGTTTTGAACCGATATGTTCATAACGATAAAACATATAGTTAGAACAAATTCTTAATATGACAGCACTTGTAAAGAAACCTATGGAAATAGCCAACAAACCATAACCCATCATTATGAGTACTATAGAGATGACAATCTGACAACTCTTTGATATAATTTGAGCTTGGTTATTCTCAGCAATAGCTCCAATACCTCTTAAAATGGAGGTGTAATAGCTATATAAAAGGTTTAAAGATATTCCTAACGAAAAAATCAACCAACAGATGATGAGATTCTCGCGCTGTCCTATCTTCAATACATACCATGAACCAAATGATATAAGAAAGACAAATGCAATTAAAGCTATTATGCCATAAATACATTTACACGACTTGAGTATTACATAAAATGTATGCCAATCTATTTGTTGACTATTAAGCTTAGAGATTTGTGATTTTTGTAGAGACTTTGCCCCACACCACACATAAGCTACATTACGTGCAAGGGTGGCAGCAAATCCAAAGTCTAATAACACTACTAATTGACCTATAGCAGCAAACACATACCACATACCTAAATCTTCATTCGACAGATATTTAAGTATAAAGGGCAAAAGAATAATGTTGGTGCCTACTCGAAAAAAGTTTCCGATATACGACCAGATAAAATCGCGAGAACCTATTTTAATATTAGCCATTAAACAAATACATACAATTATAGCAAGAGACAACAAAACATAAATTTGAATTTGTTGTCTCTTTGGTTATACCATTGTTAATTATTTGTGTTATTAACCTAATAACTTTCTTTATATGTCTCTTTCATTAGTGCTAATGAAATAGCGACACCACCAAGCAGAAGACTTTGGGCATAATTCCAATAAAAAATAAACCAAATGATACCAATTAATGCCCAGGCAGAACTACTAACTCGCTTGATTAGCGAAACAATGGTCGTATACATAAAGACAAGCCCGAACAATCCATGACGTAAATAGATTACACCCGTAGTTTCGTGCATAGCATAATAAAACCCGTTGATGATCTGTTCGTCAGAGAAATTGTGTGCGCCCATTTGCTCCCAATATAAAAGATTGTTATGGTGTAAAGTCGTACCACCAAAGCCTTTGCCAAATAAGAAATAAAATGGTTTGTGCCAATACTCAATAGAGATGTTAATAAATTCATCAATACGGAATTTAGGAGAATCACCTATAGTATTAAACCACTCTTCAAAAGAGTTAAATGAAAAGACATTCAGAAAATCCATCATTCTTGTAAACTTCCATATTGTAAAGTCGCCTGTCAGTAGTGGTAAAATTAGTTCTGAGACATAGGGAATAAAAATCAGCGCAACGATACCAATTATTGATATTAAGAATATAGACCTGATGTGAAATGCTTTGATAAACAAGCACATAAATGAAGCCCCTATAACAAAAAACCACTTACTTCCTATTATGTTGGGATAAAAAATCGATATAGTAATGAATGTTAGCGGAAGAAACAGAAAGCTAAACAGATTATTATTACCCTTATAGTCCCATAATAATAAGCAAGGTATGAATGCAGAACATATAGGTGCAAGCATTAAGCCCTTTTCATCTCCATAACGAGCTGTTAAATCCAAACCTGCTGTTATAATTCCAGTTATGCCGACCCCCACTATAATAGAGAGGCAAAACTTAGATACATAATGCCATCTCTTTTCAGAACTAACAATTATCCCAGCTGAAAGTATTATGCTTGCAAGAGATCCATATCTCATTGTCTGTGTAATAGCAGCTGTAGGATATAGTGGAGTATACATTATATCATTATCGTTAAATATCATTGCTATGATGATACTAACTATACCCGTTATTAAAAGATACTTTAACCAAATGCTATATTTACGAAAATACTTTGTAATACTTTCTTTATATGACTTCCGATAAGAAACAAATGATAGGCATAGAATGATATAGCTTAATATCCAAAAAAGATATGAACCAACGAAAGGAGGTTTGATAAAAGAATAAAGGTTATTTGCATTAGAAACGTCTAAAAAATCAACAATCTCCATTGAGCAAGAAGAAAACAATAGGTAACTTAAGAATGCACCTACAGGACGTTTTAATATAATAAAATATAGACAAACAGTATATTCTCCACAAGTCAATAATAATGACAAGGAAGAACTGTATGTGCTGGCAATACTTACCAAGCAAATACATACAACAATGCCTATTTGTCGTAATGATAGTGGTTCACTCACTTTAAGGCCTGCTCTAATTGACTGATAATTATGCTATCTGTTCTACTTAACTCAAAATTCCGAAAATCACTATTTTCGCTATCTATTGGGTTTTTAAGTATTTCTATCAACTCATTTATACTAAGAAATATCTTACACGAATGAGGGTATAATTTTGAGAAATACCGTGATATTGGCAAATCATTACATATTACAGGGATGCCTTTTGATAAAGCATCGTCTATTACCCCGCTATACCTTAATTGATAAGTATCCGGGTAAGTAATAAGAATTGCTACGGCTCTTGTAAATAATTCATCATAAGCCTCACGTTCCAGAAATCCTGAAAATAATTCTACGTCCTTATCTTTAAGCGTTTTATTCTTTGTTCTTATAACAAGTTTGTAGCGTAATTCAGTGTTTGTCGATAGAATTTTTTCTATCAATTCATCTATTAAGATACTATTATAAGCTTGTCCTATACTCAGAACAATATCTCGCTTTTTCAATTCTCTTTCTTGCGAGTTTACTATCTTGGGTTGATTAACTATATATACATTTTCAGGCAACACAGAAGTTTTTTTACAAAGACCTTCTTTTATAAAAGAGGCTAATACCAAATGCTTAAATTTATTAGCACGTTTGTTAAACAAATTCGTTTCATAGTCAGAGTTTAACATACGATCTATATCGTAATGATGAAAAGCAACGATACTATTCTTCTTGAACAACCCAAGGCATTTTAATAAGCTCCGAGAATGAATGGATAAAAAAAGTATTGAAGAGTAGTCTATCTTTCTTATTTTCCATGCAATTTGCACAAGATTTAGAACATGTAAAAAGTATTTCAAATAGTCAATGCGCTTACTGTAAAAACGTTTGATTTTAATTGTTTTAATCGTGTCAAATTTACTACGAAAATACTCTCCATCTGTAACAAGTATGATGTCTGCAAAAGTGCTTATTAAGTCTATATATCTCTCGTTAAGCTTTAAATGACTTTTAGAATAGTGCATTTCTGCTATTACTATCGTAGGGCGCAACAGTTTATTCATCTCAGATATCTTGGTTCTTGTCAGCTTTTACTTTTTCTTTGTCTCATGGATGTTAATCCCCTTATTTTGAAAAACAGCCACTTCCAATGTTATCATAAACACTACCCCGCTCAAAAATAACGACCAATATTTTTGAGCAAATATTTTTTTTTGGGGG
>ERZ842401.491-NODE-491-length-57803-cov-6.135139_pt1 | contig 57803 bp, 43 predicted proteins | sample MGYA00521270_ERZ842401 | MGnify/ENA primary metagenome ERZ842401 (study PRJEB31892, sample SAMEA3878208) | bioreactor metagenome | biome: Moose rumen | place: Sweden | collected 2011-10 | study: EMG produced TPA metagenomics assembly of the PRJEB12797 data set...
TATGAGATATGGCAATGGGGCGAAGTACCATTAAACGAAAACGCCAACGAAACACTGCGCTACGAAAACGATTGCTCGACGACAACAGGAGACGCTTGCCTATGCAAGAACGTGAACCGTCTGTATGACAAAAGGCTGTTCTTCGACGTAAACATGATTCCCTATACCGCTGAGGCGTATCGGCAAGGAAAGTATGCCTTTGTGAGTGACTATGCCCGGTTTTGGATTATGTACCACTATGGAGGGATATACTATGATACAGACGTAGAGGTGATTCAACCAATGGATGACATTATTGAGAGGGGGAATTTTATGGGATTCGAGATGGACCCAGATGGGGAGAATACGCCAGGGAAATATGCCCCAAAGTATGCCTTTGATGTCAATCCAGGTGTTGGATTTGGTATGGAGAAATCGCATCCTTTCATGAAGAGTATGCTGGATATATATGAGGACTTGGAGTTCCATGGCGCAGAAATGAGTCCATGGCTGAAAACGGTGGTGGCATATACCACCGAGGCACTGATGAATGAAGGGTTGAGGAATACGAAAGGTATACAGCAGATAGGAGATATCACCATCTACCCGGGAGAGTATTTCGCTCCGATAAACATCGTAAGTGGACGACTACATGTGACAGAGAACACCCGGACGATACATCGGTACATGGGATCGTGGAACAAAAAAAGAGGAGTGAAGGAGAGAATCCGTGAGTTATTACCAGAATGGGTATTTCTTCTGAACAATAAAATACGGCGAAGAAGGTATAGAATAAAATGAGAGGGATAGCGAAGTTCTATACATGGTTCTGGGTTATATATTTCCCCGTATGTATTGCCTTCCAGAAAGTCGTCAACTTTGATTTCAGTGACGAGCTTTTAATGATTTTATTAGTATTCTATACCATTGTTAAAAGTCGCTACATAGTCAAGAAAGGAAGAAAACTCCGGGAGATGTTTACCTGTTATGCCATACTCCTGTTCTATTTACTCTATTCGTTTGTTGTAAGTATTACTACCCTTAGGGGAATTATGCTGGATTTCCTACAGCAGATAAGACCTTATTCTGTATTCTATTTGACTTGGTTGTTGGCTCCGAGGTTCACCAGAAAGCAAAAAAGACTAATAGTTGCGGTGATGCTCTCCTCATTATTGGTGTATATAGCAATCCTGCTAGTTAGTCCCGATACAGTGGCATATTTTGGTAATAAAAGAGGAAATGACTTTACCCTTGGTCAGTTGTCATTATGTTGCGGGATGATTTATTATTTGTTCTCAAAGCACACAAAACAGAACAGATACATATCTTTAGGTATTATATTGCTGGGATTGATGGGTGGAAAATCGAAATACATCGGTGAGTGTATTGCATTCATTGGGTTGGTACTATTTATTAAAAAGAAGATTCAGTTTGACTCTGCCAAGTTTGTTGCCCAACTGACAGTAATGACAGCAGTTATCATATTCTTTACGTGGACAAAGTTTAATCTGTATTATGTGGAAGGAATACAGAATGAAGAAACCAGCTATGCACGCCCCATGTCATATAAAGTGGCCTTCCGCATCATCACACAAGACTATATTCCCTTTGGAACAGGCTATGGTACATTCTCAGTTATTGCAGCAGCAAAAGAGTATTCTCCCATATATTATAAGTATGATTTGGATAAAGTTTGGGGATTACAACCAGAGAATCCGATGTTCCTAGCCGATGCATTTTATCCATCATTGGCTGAGTATGGTATACTGGGGGTGATATTCTTTTTCCTGTTTTGGAAGAAACGAATACAAGAAACCCACCAAATAGTTGATGTGTATTCTTATAGGATGGGATTGATGGCGATTATAGCCTTATTACTCGAAAGTGTAGCGGATACATCTTACCTATCGGGTAAAGGGATGGGGTATTTCATGATTATGGCTATTTGTTTAAATGCGAACCGGACAATGGCGATACGAAAGCAGAAACTGGTGCAGGCTAAAACGATGAAGAGAAAGGTAATCACTCATGAAGAAAATAAGGGACTTGTTGTTGAAACTTAGTTTAGCTCCATCCTACCTCTGGGATGCGATGTGGGCTCCAGTATGGAAACGCAGTATGAGACATTGTGGGAAGGGGGTGTATCTGCGCCCGATGTCGTCGGACATAAAGGGAATAGAGAACATGTCGGTGGGGGACGGGACGAGCATTCCCAAAGGGAGTACGATATACTGCACCCGAGCACCGCTGACGATAGGGAAGAAGGTGGTGTTCGGACCTAAGCCTACCATCATCACGGGTGATCACAGGATAGATGTGATAGGAAAACACATCATCGATGTAACGGATGATGAGAAACTGCCTGAACAGGATCAGCCTGTGGTGATAGAGGATGGGGTATGGGTCGGTGCCAATGTGACTATCCTGAAAGGGGTGACCATAGGCCGAGGCAGTGTGGTGGCTGCAGGTTCGGTGGTGACTAAATCGTGTGAGCCGTATTCCATCATTGGTGGTGTCCCCGCCAAACTGATTCGCATGCGATTCACGGAGGAGGAGATACTTCGGCACGAAGCGTGCCTTGAAAGCGTTAGAGCATTAGGGCATTAGGGCAAGAGTTTTTACTTTTCGAGAATCAAGTGAATACATGTGCTCGATTAATATCAGGGCTCAGAGTCTATTTCTCCAAATCTCTCTCCCACTAACCACTAAGCACTAACCACTAACCCAATGAGGTCGCACATTCAAGAGGTTGACTTTGTGAAAGGGATGGCCATCATGGCTGTGGTGGTGCTGCATATCTCATATACATTTGAGGATGCGGTGGCGAGACCTTTGCTGGGGGGGATGTGGCATGTGCCGGTGTTCTTCCTGGTGGGAGGGTTCTTCTGCTATGCGGATGGGGGACGGGGAGAGTGGAAAGGTTGTTGGGAGTTTGTGAAACATAAGATAAGGATGCTGTATGTGCCAGCAACGATTTGCTATGTGTTGGCCATGATTGGCCACAACCTGTTTGTACATATCGGATGGTATCCGCTGGGGCACCCAAGTCCGAGTACGGGTGAACCTTTTGTGTTGTGGGATACAAAGGACTATGCTATACAGACGGGAAAGGCCCTGTTGGGCTATGGGGAGCCTATAATGGGGGCTATGTGGTTCGTATATGTACTGTTGTTTGCCCACATCGGACTGATGGTGCTGAAGACACTGCTGGGCAGGGGATGGACACTATGGACATTGTTGTTTGGATTACAGATAGCATCGTGGTACCTGAGCAACAGGATGGGACTAACCATTCCCCGGGTGAACAATACGGTTACAGCGATGTTTATGCTACAACTTGGGGGATGGGCGTTTCAGCATCGGGAATGGGGACGTAAGTGGTGGATGGCCTTGCTTGCTATGGCGGTATATGTCGCGTCGGCAGTGTGGTGTGGAAATGTGGTGCTGAACAAGAACTGGTATCACGACCCGATAATGCTGAATCTTACAGCAGTGGCTGTACTGATATTGTTGTACCAACTCTATCACTTCCTGAAACAAACATTCGTTGCCCGAACGATAGCGTATATTGGTTGTCACTCCTATGCCATCATGGCTGGACAGGTGCTCGGATTCTACCTATGTACATCGCTCCTGTGGTTGCACTATCGGCATATTCCCATGGGAGGCTATACAGCTGTCATTGACGAACGTCACTGGTTTGTGGGGGTGGCGTACGTTGTAATGGGGGTGACCGTACCGTTACTGATAGCTAAAATTACAAACAGTGTAGAAAACAAATTGGTTTCAAAATGATAAATACAAAGGAGGAATTAAAGAAGTATCTGTGTGCAGATCTTAAACGGTTCGGAGGTAAAGCACCGGGAATAAAAGACAGAATTCTGCATAATGAGCAGTGGTATATCTATCACTATATAAGGCACCTGAGATACATTGAGTACCATAAAGAAAAAGGAGGATGGCACAAGGTGGCATTCCTGTACCATTGGGTAAAGTATAAACACTTGGGATTTAAACTCCATTTCACCATATATCCGGGGACGTGTGGTCCAGGTCTTCGGGTGTATCATGCAGGAGGTTTTGTACATGTTGGTGCGAACTGCAGAATAGGGAGGAACTGTACGTTGCTGCCAGGTGTGGTATTTGGCAATAAATATGAAAAGGCAACGGAGGATGCCATAACGGTGGGGAACAACTGCTATTTCGGACTGAACGTGGCATTATTTGGCCCCTTGAAGATTGGGGATAACGTGACTGTCGGTGCGAATTCTGTTGTTACAAAGGACATTCCCAACAATGCCGTTGTAGCAGGAGCACCGGCAAGGGTCATTCGTGTTATTAATTGAAGGTTGTAAGATGCGTGTATTGGTAGTAGCCACCGGACGAAAGACACGTGGGGGAATAACCAACGTTGTCAAAGTCCATGAGCAAGGAGAGCAATGGAAGAAATACCACTGCAGGTGGATAGAGACTCACCGTGACGGATATTTCCTGCGTAAACTATGGTATTTCGTTACAGCATTGGTGGAATATGTCTGTGTGTTACCCTTCTACCAGGTGGTGCATATTCATGTGGCTACAACACAATCTGCCAAACGCAAACTGGTGTTTTACCGGATTGCCAGACTGTGCGGAAAGAAGATTATTTGCCACTTCCACCCGGCAAACGAACGTTTCCTGTATGAGCCAGGTGTGGCCAACCTGTATAAAGAGATGTTTGGAGGTGCTGATTTAGTGTTAGTTCTGGCACCGCAGTGGAAGATATGGATTAAGGAGAGCCTGGGTGACGGACCATGGATGGAGAAGATGGAGGTATTGTACAATCCATGTCCACAGGTTGTCCGCAGGCTGGATATAGAGAAAAAGAAACAAATTCTGTATGCCGCCACTATCGTTAAACGAAAAGGATATGATATTCAACTGAAAGCATTTGCAAAGATTGCGGCCAGATATCCCGAGTGGAACATGGTGCTTGCCGGAAATCCGTGGCTGAAGGAGGGAATAAACGAACTGGCTGACGGAAAAAGAATAGCCGAGGAACTGGGTATATCGAATCGCATCACCTGGCTTCCTTGGCAAAGCGGTGAGGACAAAGACAAACTGTTCATGGAGTCTTCGATATTCTGCCTGGCCAGCGACGGGGAAGGATTTCCGATGGCTGTACTGGATGCGTGGGCTTACGGTGTGGCCTGTATTGTAACACCTGTAGGTGGCATACCTGGTGTGGTTACGGATGGGGAAGAGGTGTTGCTTTTCCCCATTGGAGACGTGGATAAGATGGCAGAGCAGATGGAGAGGCTGATAAAGGACGAGACACTGAGAAACCATCTTGTTGCCAAAGCTGATGAACTGTGTGAGCGATTATTTACTCCTAACCAAGTAAACAAAAGGTTGGAAGAAATATATTCGATGTTTGAAGAAAAATGATAGTTTATTATGAAAATACGAGAAGAAGACATTAAGATTAGTGTTATTATTCCATGCTATAATGCTACCAAGTATTTGTTTCGTACCTTTCAGGCACTAGAGAACCAGACCTATCAAAATTTTGAAGTCATTATTATAAACGATGGTAGTACTGATGAGACTGAGAATATAGCTCGATTGTGGTGTTCAAAGGCTGATAACAGACATTTATACTCTTTTGAGAATGCAGGAAACTCAGTTGCCCGAAACCGAGGATTATCATATGCAAAAGGGAACTATATATACTTTTTGGATGCCGATGACTATTTCTCACCAATTCTTTTTGAAGATATGGTTAATATAATAAAAGAGAAAGATGAACCTGATGATATTATATTTGATTACACCTGCTATACAGACAATTTTGATCTAGAAAGACATGTATCGTATGTATTACCTCAAATGAAGGAAACGGATACAATTGTTTATTCAGAAACAGATATATACGAAGTTTTATTAAGACATGTAATAGGATATTCAACAGACGATGTGAAGATGTATTATAGCACAGGAAACTGGCCTGTTAAGGGGATGGGATATTCCGTATGGTCACATCTATATAAGAAGTCCCTTATTGATAAATATCATATACGCTTTCGAAAGACGCCAAAGATTGGTGAAGACAGAATTTTTAATTGTTTATTTTTGCTATATGTTCAAAGAGTCGTTTATGTTAGTCGGACATATTATTATTATCTAACTACTCCTGATGGTCTTTTAATTAAATCACTGGCTAATCCACGTTTTATAGTTGAAGATAAAATAGAACTTTTAGAAGCTCGGGAAGAGGTTAGGCAGAGATATCTGGAGGAGAAAGGAATAGAGATAAATGAGATGTATAGAGGAAGTACAATTATTGCATGCTTTCAACTTGCTATCGTCACAAGTATATTACCATATAAAGAGGGATATAATTTATATCATAAATATATCAACCATTCCCTAGTTAAAAAAGCAATTTGTGGCTTCCCCATCAGCGGAGCACCTCTTAAGATTAAACTTCCGTTATTAATGATTAAAAATGGGGGGGCGAGATTCTTTTTCTTTTTAGTATGGGGTGCTCGACAATGCGGTATTAAGGTTGATTCATGGAGATAGTCAGATGAAGATTCTTATTTTAGCCTATGCCAGTGAGCCTGGGGCGGGGAGCGAATATGGGGTGGGGTGGATGGTTCCGCTTACTATGGCTCGGCGTTATCCACAACATGAGGTGTACGTGTTGACACGTAGCCGATGTAAGGAGAAGATAAACGAAACACTAAATAAACGAAACGGAGGCGTTGCTTCCTACAAAACGCTACGCTACGAGAACGAATACGAAAGCGGAAAAGAGCTTAGGGCGAAGGGCATAGAGCTTAGAGGGGGCGAGCAGGGGACACAGCATAACCCCAATCTACATTATATCTTCTACGACCAACCGCGATGGATGACTTACCCTAATGAGATGCAGAGCCGTTGGGGGGAGCAGATTAACTATATCGTATGGCAGCTGATGGCTCGGCATAAGGTGAAGAGCCTGCATAAGAAGATACACTTCGACGTGATTCATCACCTGACGTTCAACCAGTATCGGACACCTTCCCCCGGGTTCTGGATGGACGTTCCCTTCGTCATGGGACCTGTGGGCGGTGCAGAGAGGATAGCCGACGTCTTCTGGCAAGACTTGGAGGCACACAGCCTGAAGAAGGAGAAGATACGTCAGAAGGGGAGGGACCTGAAGTTGTTCCGTTGGCTATGCAGGCGCAGCGATAACCTGAAGGTGCTGCTTTGCTCCAGCCAGGAGAACATGAATCGTCTTCGGCCTTATGCCGAAGGATGTGAGGGGAGGGTGATGCCAGCCATAGCGATGGAGAGTGATAACGAGAACGAAAACGAAAACCTTCAATACGATAACGAAACGCAACGTCGTTGCTACGAAAACGAAAACGAATATACCATCGTATATGCGGGGAAGGCCCTGGACTGGAAGGGACTTCATCTGTTTCTGCGGGCTGCATCGTTGGCGTTCCATCGTGATGACAGGGGCAGCAGGACAAGCAGGCCATATCGAATCAAGCTCATAGGGATACGCAGTGAGGCAGAGCAGACGAAGGTGAACCGATGGGTGCAGGAGGAAGGACTAACCGAGCATGTGGAGTTGATTCCCTTCATGGAACGAACCCTGTTGCTGAAGGAACTGAGGGATTGTTCCCTTTCGGTATATCCTGCCTTCCGTGATTCGGGCAGCATGTCGGTACTCGAGGCCTGTGCACTGGGCAGTCCCGTGTTGTGCTTCGATGCTGGAGGACAAGACATCTTCCCCGACGAGGTGCTGATGAAGGTTCCCGTAGGCAACACCTACGAGGAGTGTGTGCAGTCCTTCGCCCAGGCCTTACGTAAGGCTTACGACCATCCCGACATTGCTAAGGCTATCGGACTGTCTGCTCAGCACTACGTTACTTCACAACTGACCTGGGAACAACGGGTCGATGACTTTATGGCGATATACGAGAACGTGAACGAAAACGAAAACGTCAACGAAAACGATAACGATAACGACCACTAACCACTAAGCACTAAGCACTCGCTCGGCCCGAAGGGACGCTTTCACAAAGCGAAGCGACTGAAAGAACCACTAAGCACTAACCACTAAGCCCTAAGTCCAAAACAAATTTAAAACCAGGAACTTTGGTACTTTGAATTATTAGTTGTATCTTTGAGCCATTGAAACAACCTTTTATTATGAAATACGGCAAAATCTTTTCATTCTCTTTGGTCATTCTGACCGCAATAGTTACACTCCAATCCTGTAAGGAGGACATCGACACGTCCGACCGTTACACCTTCACCAAACAGACCATAGCCTCTTATCTCGAGACCCACGAGCAGTTCAGCGAATACTATCGTCTGCTTGGTCAGGTGAAGATAAGCCGTCGTTCGCAGTCCACTGTACAACAGTTGCTTACCGCACGAGGCAACTACACCGTATTTGCCCCGACCAACGATGCCATACAGACCTATCTCGACAGTCTGCACACGCGTGGTGTCATCGATACTCCCTCATGGGATGCCTTCACCGACGACCGTCAGCTGGACTCTATCCGTAAGGTAATCGTCTACAACAGCATCATCGACGGCGGAGACTTCGACCTCTCGGGCAACAGCGTTCTCTATGAGACCACCTCCTTCCCGTCGGCCGACAACGAAGAGCTGGACACGCCTACCATGGCCGACCGCAAACTGACGATACGACATGGTGCGGACCCCGACAGCATCTGGGTGAACTCCGAAGTCCCCATGTCCATACGCAACCGAGACATTCCCACCATTAATGGTGTCATCCATCAGATGGACGGTGTCATCGCACCGGGCAACGATGCACTCACGGCCTTGCTTCGCAGTTTCATCGACGAGAAGAAGGAAGGTCTCATCGTAGCCGCACGCATGGTGCTGGCCTGTGGACTTGCCGATACCCTGAATAAGATTCGTGACGAGGTATATGAGGACCTCTACCAGACGGGCATACTCACCAACCTCGGGAAACATCCCACCGAAGGAAGCATAGGCTATCTGCCCGAACATCGCAAGTACGGCTTCACGCTCTTTGCCGAGACCGACGAATTCTGGCAGCAGGCCATCGGCAAGAGTCCGATGGACATCACCCTGGAGGATGTCAAGCAGTACCTCATCGGTCAGGGTGTCTATCCCGATGCGACCACGGACAACAACTACGCATCCCCCTCCAACATCATCTACCAGTTTATCACCTACCACCTGCTGCCCGAGCGCATTCCCGTGGACAAACTGGTCATCCACTACAACGAACGAGGCTACGACCCCAAGACGGGTTCACTCGGTGTGCCCATGTATGAACTCTATACCAGCATGGGACAACGCCGTCTGCTGAAGATATATGAGAGCCGTCAGGCTAACGGCGTCTACCTCAACCGTTTCCCCAAACTGGACAACGACCGTCAAGGAACCTATGCCGAAGTGTCGTGCGACCCCGACAAGACAGGTATCTACATAGACAGGGAAAAGGCTAACGTAGAGGCTACCAATGCCGTCATCTATCCCATCGACCAACTCCTGTGGTACAGCCCCGAAACGAGGAACAACCTTCAGCGTCAACGTCTGCGTTGGGACGTAGCAAGCATGTTCCCCGAATTCCTTAACAACGACATTCGAGGACAGAGCGTCACCACAGCCCGTCACATGACCGTAGGTATCCCCACCGACAACGAATACAAGTACTTCCAGGATATGGACATCCTCGAGGGAACGAAGTTCTACTACCTGCTGGGCCGCGGTAAGGGATGGCCCAACTATCTGGGTGACGAATTCAACGTCATTGGCCGATACGAGCTCCTGCTTCGTCTGCCGCCCGTTCCCCGTGCAGGAACCTACGAACTGCGCATCGGCAACAGCGTGGGCGTGAACTACCGCAGCATCTGTCAAGTCTACTGGGGTCCCAACCCCGATGCCCTGCCGGCTGTAGGCATACCCTTGGACTTCCGTATGAACGGACTCTATGTCATGGCCGAAAGCGGAAACTATGCCAGTGGCATGGGATGGGAAGCCGATACCAACGACGACGACTACAATGCCGAAGTAGACAAGAAGATGCGCAACAACGGATTCATGAAGGGACTGAAGATATACTGTGCCGGATTGCCCGGAGCCTCACAGACCGGACGTGACCTCTACTACGAGAGCCGACGCATCATGCTCTCGGAATGGATGGAGCCCGATGTGGTCTACTACCTTCGCCTGAAGAACGTGCTCGACAAGGAAGACAAACAGCTCTTCCTCGACTATATCGAACTCTGTCCCAAAGAGGTCTACGACAACCCCATGGACCCCGAAGATATTTGGTAGGCTAAGAACGAAAAGGCTGCGAGTAAGCGAGAGCAATGCGATGCTTGTATCGGCAATGCCGAGCGGAAGCAGGCTCGAGCGAAGCTCAACGAAAACGAAGCCCCCCCGAACCTCACATGAAGTTCGGGGGTGCTTTTTGTTATGGGGTTCATCGGAAGTGCAATCGGGACCCTTTGTTATTCTTACCACTCCGTGTCCCAAATGTCAGTCCTATAGGGGTTAAACGAATCACCTTCTTCCTCGCTCGCCCATATCACTTCTCCCTTCACCTTGTCGTCGTCATCACCTGACAGGCGGCTACGGTTCATTCCCGGAGTGCCTTCAGCCACACCGTCTATGGAGGTAAGCAGAATCTCCTTTATTGCCGGTGCTATGTATCTTCTCTTCTTCACTAATACCATCTTTCTCTTTACCCTGTTCCTTTTCGTTTACTTCACTACCACCTTTCGGCCATTGCGCACGTAGATGCCCTTGCTTATAGGGTAGTCCACTGCACGACCAGAGAGGTCGTACCACCGTTCGTCACTCTTGGCCTTAGGCACTACTATGCCCGTCCAGTCCCCATCGTCCTCCAATAGTGAGAGAGAGAGCTGTGCCGGCACCGCCATGCCTTCGGCTGGTGTGAACTTCAGATACATGCGGAAGGGGAATACCTTACCCGTCTTGCTTAGTTTGCCGAAGCAGGTTCCGTCACCGGTCAGCTTAAACAACTCTGAGCCTACTACCTCCCCAGGTACAATCTGTTTGTAGGTGCCTATCAGGGCTACGGTGCCGATGGCAGAACTCTTCTCTGCCTTTGTCACTTCGCCTCCTTGTACGCCATTCACGTCGAAGGGGCCTGCCAGTTTCTGTATGTCCCAGGCAGTCACGTCGCTGTTCACAAGTACTGGCTCTCCAGCAGGAACGGTCTCCCCACTCTTCAACTGAACGAACTCTACCTGTGCATTATCATCCAGTCCTTTCAGTCGCCATACCTCGACACCTGAGCCGAACATATCTTCCACCTTCTCGAAAGGAATGCTTATGGGCAGGCACACGCTGTTCCATCCACCGGCATTTCCTCTGCTGTAGGTGAGGTTCGTAGCAATGGTAAGTGCTGCGGGGGCGTAGAACGGAGTATAGACGCCATCCACCTTATCCGATATCTTCAGGTGATAGGCTGTTCCGTTTACGGCCACATTGGTTACGTCTGTGATGTTCTCCATCAGTTCTGCGTCAGCAGCCACGGTCTCGGCAATATCGTAATAGGCTATCTGGTTGTTACCCAACTCCTGCACATGGTCTATATAGGCCAGTGGGGTGGCAATGGGTGTCTCGCTACCTGCGTATACCTTGTATCTATAAGGCTCCTTCTTATACAGTTGGATGTCTTGCTGTCCGGAGGCATAGAACTGGAACTTCTCCGTAGAGCTATTGTACTTCAGGTAACTTGCGCCTGTTCCCTTGAAGGTCGCATTCGTGGTATTGGCCGTCAGCGTGTTGGCAAAGGCGGAACCGGGATTCACTTGGAAGCCTGTAGCGGCCGTAGCCTTGGTAAAGTAGTAACCACTGTTACTCTGTACGTGGTGGGCATAGTTCTCCGCATTCGTGTCGTAACTATAGTTAACGGTGAATGACTTCGTGTTTACGCTGGTTGTTGCTCCAATAGCTCGCTTCGTGGGATCGTCCTTGTCTGCCTCAATGCTTACGCTGAATGCATCAATGGGATTGGCCTCCATAGTGGAGGAGTTGATTATCACGGGGTCAAAGTTTCCGTTCATGGCACTTCCCTCGGTTGCATTCGTACTAGTTTGGTATACAATCAGGTAGTCACCGCTTCTCAGGTCGTCGGTATTCGTTACACGCACATAACGTGAGAGTATCTCGGCAGCCGTTACCGTAATGTTGGCATAGTTCTTCACACCATCTACGGTAACATATATGTCCGCTCTACCAGGGGCAACTGCAGTCACCGTACCGTCTGCATCAACAGTAACAATCGACGGATCAGCACTGGTGTACGACGGCGTTCCCGTTGTGTTTTGTGTCACCAGCTCGGGCTTCCATGTGTCGCCTACCATCATTTCGTGGTAGCAAGGCAGTAGTTGAACATACTTCTCATCGGAGTACACCCGCCGGTAGAGTGAAAGTTTGGTTTGCACACCCGAGTCATCACGATAAAAGCGGAACATATTGTTGTCTTGGCTAACCCATGAGCCTGAGCTTTCTTCATAAAACATTAGCCAGTTGTGCCGCAGTTCACGCTTTACGTCAACTCCTCCTACGCCTGGTGCGTTTCCGCTACCTCGCAGGCTGAAGTGTCCGTCTGTAATGCTGGCCGTATTTACGTAGCTGCCCGATGTGGAGGTTTCTTTCAGGGCATTGGTGATTTCTTCGGCCGCATCTGCATCACCGATATAAGTCCCACGCTTGGTCTTAACTTGTACACCGCTACCCGATGCCGAGAATGCAAACGTGGCATTGTTCACTACATCACTGGCAGCTATACGGTCATCGGTGATAGTGACATTAATGGTTTTTCCAGTCAGTCTGTCTCCACTTCCACCTGGACCTGTTGCTCCATCGTAGGCTCTTGGATTGGGTTCGTCGCTGTTCCCACTACGGTATCGCCCTTCATAGACTATCAGGTATTTGCTGGCATCGTCCGATGTCCAGTTGTCCTCACCGAGTTCTATCGCACCGCCACTTACGCGATAGTAGAAACTTGTCTTTGTGGGTGCTGTCTCTACTTCTGCATAGAGGGCAACACTTTTCTGGGTACCTAAGTAACAAGCGAATCGGGGTGAACTGGAGTTGTATTGTAGTTGTCTTTCTGACGTATTCACGTTAGACATGGTTAGGACACTGCTCAAGTATGTAAGGGTCCAACTGCTGTTAGTTGTGGGCTCACTCCCATCATTATAGGTAGTCAACGAATTGCCAGAAGACCACAGTAGGTATTTATTCTCTATGCCTGTTTTGAATGCGTAGTTAGAAGTGGCCGTTCCATTTGAAAGGGTAAGGATGTTGGCAGCGTCCTCGCTTGCCAGTGTGATGGTGTATGGGCTCTCACTCGTGTTGATGGTGACATCTACTGGATTTCCATAACTTGAAGAATTGATGCTTCCCAGGGCCTTGGAATCATCCTCATATACCAGCAGATAGCGTTTTCCTACAACCAAGCCTGCGGTACTGGTCACCTTAGTGAATATCAGACTCCCACTACCACCTGTGCTCGATACCGTGATGGTCACGGTCTTGTCTTCGGATGCCAGGTAGTTGTCATCTGCTGCCTGACGGAAGGTAATGGTTACGGTGCCCTCTGTGCCGGTGAGCGTAACCACACCCGTCTTGCCTGAACCTTGGTCCACAATGGCGATGCTGCTGTTACTGCTCTCCCAGGTCAGCGCACCTGTGGACGAAGTGCTATAGGTGATGGTGTAGCTGGTCTGTGATGTGGGCAGTGTAACGGTAGCGTCACTCGTCAGCGTAAGGTCGCTCTCGCCCTTAGTCACGGAAACGGTATATGAAGCACTGGCTGAGGTATAGTCGGTATTGGCAGGCACGTTGGCCGTTATGGTAGCACTACCCACTTTCAATGCCGTAGCCTCGCCAGTGGAAGGATTGACAGAGACAACCGTTTCGTCGCTACTCGAGTATACGGGTGCTGCCGTGGAGTTGGTGGCAACAGCCTTTGTCCATGTCTCACCTACCTGCTTCTCTATGGCAGAGGGGGAGAAAGAGGCCGTGGCCGTGGTTACCTCACCGCTGCTCTTAGCCTTGCGGTAGAGATATACCTTGTATGATTCCTGGGTATAGTAGCGGAACAACTCGCTTGCGCTGTTCCAGCCCAGATGCTTGCCTCCTGCGCCCTCAACCTGTGCATCGCCGTCGGTGTTTAGGCTGATGGTGTTCAGATAGGCCGTTTCTGTGCTGGCTTGTATCTGGTTGGTTCCGCTCTCGTCATTACCGATGTACAACCCACTGTTGCTCAGGATGGTGTATGAGTCGCCCGACTTGGCAATGGTGAACGACGAGGGGTTTGTCGTGCTGTTGGCTGCAATCTTCTTTGAGTCAATTGTCACGTCAATGCTGTTCCCTGTCTTATTGATGTCTGTCGTGCTGCTTATGCTGCCGTCCAGTGCCACTCCGTCGCCATCCGTCGGGTCTTCGGCATAGACCATCAGGTAGGTTCCCGACCAGTCCGTCTGTTCGTTTTCCACCAAGACGTAGTTGTCTGCGGATGCAGCACTTACGTTCACGGTCACCGTCTTCGTCCCTGATGCGGCATACGTTCCGTCAGAAGCCTGTGACACGCTGATGGTGGTGGAACCTACGGCTACGCCCGATACTCTACCCGTCTCATTCACGGTGGCTATGGAGATATTGTTCGAGGTGAATGTCATCGCACCTGTCGATGATGTGCTATAACTTATGTTAGCTGAACTACCCACAGTTACATTCAGTGGCGAAGTAACCGACAGGTCATTGGTCAGGAGCTCTCCAGTTGCAACGTAATAAACGGTTACACCTGTACAATGAACTGCAGTTGAAACGATAACGGACATTGCAGATGTTCCAAGGGTCGGTGTTACAGTTACAACGCCTCCGTCATGGGTGGCTGTTGCATTTGTCCACGAGTTACCATACAATCCCGCCCCATATTCCTCTGTCGTACATGTGAACTCGACTTTGCTGATTCTGTACCCGGTTGCAGGAGTAACGGTAATCTGTTGAGATGTGTAGAAACGGGTCTGCGTGTTCGTACCACTACCTCCTAAGTAACTGTTGGCATTCTGGGCACTTCCATTCTTTGCTAACGTCATGGAGGCAAAAGTCGCTGTCCAGGTTACGAGGTCTGTGGTAGCTGTGGCATAGTCTGCTATCTTCAGCTTCCAGGTGAAGCTGGAAGCACCTCCTGCAGCGGCTACATTTACGGTGTAGGAGGAGGAGCATGAAGAATAGCTTCCTGTGGCATCAACGGAAGCCGTGATGATGCAGGTACCTTCGCCGACGGGCGTTACCTCGCCCGTCGATGCATTGACCTTAGCCACTGTTTCGGCGCTTGACGAATAGGTTACCGTACCACCGCTGCTTGCGGTGGCGGTACGGGTCTCCGTGCTTCCGCCCACCGTCAGGTTCATGTCGCCCGTTGCTGACCATGTGAATGTAGGGGTAGTAAGGCCACTCTCTTTATAAAATACTATACTTTGAAGACTGATGTATTTATTTGAAGTTGCAGTATTCTCAACATTATATGTGAAACGATAATATCTTCCTGTCCAATCTGCTCCCTCTGGCCGGGTGAATGTAATAGTCCCATTGGCATTTACAGAGTAGTTTTTCAGATTACTGGATACATCACCATTCCCTCCTGATGCCGCTTTAGCAGCCGTTGAATATACATCCAGTCTTAAGTAGTTTACTGTTATTGTTTTTTCTCCATGTGATACAACAATGGATGTTATATTGTCGCTTATAGCTGTTTCCGTATACAGCACTCTATCCGTAGCTGTACTAAGGTTCTTTCCTCCGATTCTCCAGTCACCAGCTGCGACACTATTATTCCCAGGAACATGCCATTTAATATCATTTACTGTTATATCTGTGCTGCTGTCGTACCCACTTGTTGTTCCTTTGGGACAATTCATTGTGTAAGCAACCTCTTCCGCTCCCCACCCACTATTTGCGACTCCTGCGAGGAGGAGGAGAAGCATGATAAACCTTGAGATGATAGTCTTCATATTATTGTCTGATTTTGTTGCTGTTATGTATATGTTCTTTTTACCTTCTTGTCTGTAGGGTTAATAGCTGCCCCGTAGGGGGTTCTTTATATGGCCACAAAGGTACGAAAAAAACGTGAGAAATGCGGTATAATATTGACGAAAATATGGGAATAATCGACAAAGCAAATGCGATGACTAATCATCAGGGGCTCGATGAATAGCCATCAGGGGCTCGATGAATAGCCATCGGACGCGAGGCGTACAGCCTCCGGACCCTATCGGCCCAGCGCCCGGACGCTTGGCGCGTAGCCTCTGGACGCTAACAGAGGAGGCTCCAGACGCATGGGAAACAAAAAACTCCACCTCCCCGGAGTGGGGAAGCGGAGCTGTAGGATGGGAATAAATGATGGAGTATTACTCTATCATTTCCAGAATCTTGTAGACTACCACGTCTACATCCTGCTTCTCGATGATGCCGTTCTCGTCGGCGTCGGCCTCCTTCAGTTTGTTCTTCCTTCCGCGAAGCACGTTCACCAGATTGGGGACGTCGGCAATGGATACCTTGGTGTCCTGGTCCACATCACCGGGGAGTACGGTTGCAAAGATGTCGTAGACATCCACGTTGGGGTTCTCCACGATGTAGTATTCACCGCCGTTGTCGTTCCATGTCCATGTGCAGACTACGTTGTCGGTGTTACAGGTAGCGAGCACGGCAAACGAGGTGCTGCTGGTGCTGTAGCCGCCTCCGGCATGGATGCTGAAGGTTCCGCCGGAGTTCTGTTGCAAGGCATCGAGTGCGGTCTCGGTGGAGGTGAACTTATAGACATCTCCCTCACGGGTTACGAACATGTGGTTGGCAGGCTGATAGAGGTAGTAACTGTTGTTCTTCTTCAGTATCTGCCAGCATTCGGTCTCGTCGAAGGGGTCGATGGCTTCCTGGTACCATGCCTTATAGTTGGCATCGCTGGGCCAGCCGTGGGTGTAGGTGGTGGCATTCTCCGTGGCTCCCTTGATGCTGAGGTTGGAAGGGCTGGCATCGTTGTTCCACACCAGATAGCCGCAGTCGTACTTATTGTAAATGTAGTAGGCCATGTCGTTCTGCAGCTGTGAGAGGGCGGTAATCTGGCTTCCCTCTACGGGAATCCTCTCCTCGCCCTCCACGAAGTAGCCTTCGATGAGCACGTTGTTACCTATTATTATCTCGGCAGGCAGGGTGAGGCAGCGACTGGTGAACTGGCTGTAGCTGTAGGTACGCTCGAACCATCGGGGGTTGCCTGCCGCGTCGAACTGGCTCATGGCCAGGTCGTAGCCGTAGCGGACACGTATGCCGGAGTAGGTGAATCCGGGGGCGGGCACCATGCGTATGGTGAGGTCCTGGCCGTAGGCGGCCTGATAGTTCTTCAGGCTGGTGCTGTCGGTGTCGTCCAAGACTATGCGTCCGTTGAGCTGCTGGTCGTTGACGGTGACGTAGTCGCTATGTACGTCGAGCAGCACGTCGGCAATGGCACCGTAACTGCTGACTATGGAGCTGCTGCCCTCGGCATCGAGGTTGTTGTTGTCCACCTTGTAACGCATGCGGTAGAATCCGTAGTCGGTGGTGGAGGGAATGGTGAAGGCAGGGATGCCGTAGGTGATACGTCTCGTACTTCTTGTCTGGTATGTTCCATCACTGGCATAGTAATAATTTCCAGACTTATAGGCTCGGTAAGCTGCGAGGTTAGTACCCGAAACGGGTTTCATATCGCTGCCTATCTCGGAAGAGAACGCTCCATCGCTTTCCCAGTCCACATAGACATAACCGTCAGCAGAGGAGTAGTTATAGGAGAACGTGGGGGTGACGCTCTGCCCAGGCTTGGCCGCAAACACGTTGCTCTGCGTGAGGTCGTTGTAGGCCTTGCTGGTGCTGGTGGAGGCAGTGGTGGTGGTCCCGTTTACGGTTAGTCCCACAGCCGAGAGCACACGACCGGAGTTAGCCGGGGAGGCCGACTTGTCGAAACTGATGGGGTAGGGCTCGATGGAGAAGCGCAGGTCACTGCTGGTGTTCACCTCCAACTGGTCGAAATAGACGATGAAGTCGCTGCCGTCGTGACGGGTGGCTACGTCGGGAATGAGCACCAAGGCATAGATGTCGATACCAAAGTTGGCATTCTCGGTGGTGCTATAGCTGAAACCCTTGAAGGAGAATACCAGGTCTTGCCAGTTGTCGCTGGCTGCGACGTCGTTCTCAGTGAGCGACCAGAACTGTTCGTCCTCGCCTGTCTGCCAACTCCATGCGTTTTCCACGCGCTTACCCAGTCCGATGACCATCATGCGGCTGGCCGATGGTTTGTCGGGGCAGAGTGTCATGACGTGGAGATACTGGTTGGTCTTGGTCAGACGGAAAGGCTCCTTGAGGTTGATGCGTACGCCGTAGGTGTTACTGCCGTAGTGGCTGCGCTGGAAGCCCACCACGTTGGCGGTCCCGTTGGGAGCATACCCGAGGACGGCATTCACGTCGGTAAGAGGATTACTTACCACAGCGGCATTGCCTGTGAGAGCACCGGTGCGGAAGGGGGAAAGTTCCCAGGGATCGTAGACAGAGACGCTGGAGTAGTCGTCGGCGTCGAAGGTCACGGTCTGTGCATTGACAACGTTAACGTTAACGAAAGCGAAGACGAAAACGAAAACGGAAATGGAAATCTTAAGTAGGTTGTTCGTCTTCATGGCTTAGAAAATGCTAATGTTAGACAATAGGGGGCAACCACGGGTGTCGCTGATGGTGACGCGCAGGGCCTTGGCCGAGTATCCGTCGCCATAACTGCTGCTGGTGGAGCCGTTCAGTGGAATGATACGCTTGTAACCGATGGTCGTGGTCTGGCTGGCTGCCAGTTCGGTCCAGGTGAGTCCGTTGCTGGTGTACTCTATCTTGAAGTCGCGCACGCGCTGCCCCAAGCGGATGGGTTCCATGAGTTGGATGTAGCGTATGGTCTGTGCCTCGTCCCAAGTGAAGGTGATGGTAGCCGATGTGGTTCCGTCGTTAGTGCCCCAGTAGGTGTTCTTGTTGTCGTCGGTCAGGTTGCTCACGCCATAGGTGCGGTTGGCTCCTGCGGTACGGGTCTCACTGGCCGTTACGGTTGCCGTCTTGGCATAGTCGGTTCCTCCGAGACGTGTAGTGAGCAGGTTGCCCAGTTCCGTCATGCGGTTGACGGTGGCTGTGGGCAGCGAACCCGATTTGTCGGGCGGCAGGTTGAGGATGAAGGTAGCGTTGCGGCCCACCGTCTCCAGATACTGCTTGAAGAGGGTCTCGGCATCGGTCACGGTCTCACCGGAATGCCAGAACCATCCGCCGGAGGTAGCACACACGTCGCTCTCGCCGGGGAACCACCACCATCCGTTTTCTTCGCCTTCCTCGTTTCCGTCCATGCCGATGGAATAGTTCATCATGGCCCAGTTGGTCACGCCGGCATAGCCGTACTCGTTACCAATCCAACGGGCTTCACCGCCCACGCCCCAGAGAACGCAGTTGGGAGCAATCGAATGGACACGGGCCCGCACGTTGGGAATGTCGTAGTACATCGTACGGTCTACACTGACCGTGGTGTTGCGACCACCATAGTAGCCCGAACCGCCGTTGGCACCGTCGAACCACATCTCGAACTGGTCGCTGCCATAGGCTGCCAGTTCCTCGCACTGTACCAGAAAGACATCGGTAACGTAGGAGTCGGTGCCATAGTAGTAGGAGTTGCGGTCCCAGGGACTTACGTAGAAGCCGTATTTCATGCCCAGGTCCTGGGCTGCTGCTCCAAAGTCGCGGGGGATGTTAGTGTTCTTGCCATACGTGTTGCCTGCATTGGCAATGGAGTGTGTGGTGGTGGCAGTGGGCCACAGGCAGAAGCCGTCGTGATGCTTTACCACGGCGATACCGCCTTTCATACCGGCTGCCTTGGCGGTCTCTAACCACTGACGGGGATTGGGTGCTGCGGTGGGAGCAAAGGTGCTCTCCGACTCACTGCCGTCTCCCCACTCTTTGTTGGTGTAGGTGTTCATACCGTAGTGGAAGAAGGCGTAGAACTCCGTTTCGTTCCACAGAATCTGTCGTTCGCTGGGCACGGGATGGACGGGCAACGGCTCGTTGTCCGGGTTGTTCAGTGTCTGTGACACCATCGTCAGCTGTGCCGAGGCTGCCAATGGAAGGCACACGAACAAAAGGAGTGTAAATTTACGAATCATAGTAGTTATTAAGGTTTTTTGTTATAGTCCGACTACAAATTTAGCAAAAAAGTGATTAAGTGACAACGAATGAGCACATTATTTTTAATAGAAAAGAAAAAATAGACCTCAATTTGCGGGTATGGGAGTTTATGTTTACCTTTGCCTACAACAATAATAGCCGGAAAAAGAATATGGAAAGCAAGAAGAAGTGGATGGCGGTGTTGAGCCTCGTGATGGTGAGCCTGATGTCTCAGGCTCAACCGCGATTGGTGGTGGGCATCGTGGTGGACCAGATGCGATGGGACTATCTGGAACGGTACAAGGAAAGATACGGCAAAGGCGGTTTCCGCAGGATGATGGATGAAGGGTACAACTGCACCCGATGTATGATTAACTACCTTCCCGCCGTGACGGCAGTGGGGCACTCCTCGGTGTACACGGGCAGCGTGCCGGCCTTTACGGGCATCGTGGGTAACCACTTCTATGTCGACGGACGCAGCACATCGGCACCTTACGACGAAAGCATGGAGACCGTGGGCAGTGAGACAAAGGCAGGGAAACGCTCTCCCCACAACCTGATGGCAACTACCATAGGTGACGAACTGCGCATGGCCACGAATTTCCGGTCGAAGGTTATCGGTGTGGCCATCAAAGACCGAGCCTCCATCCTGCCAGCCGGACATGCCGCCAACGGGGCCTACTGGCTCGACGAGAGCGACGACCGCTTCATCACCAGCAGTTACTACATGAAGGAACTGCCTCAGTGGGTGGTTGACTTCAACACAAACAACCGAAGCAAGGAGTACATGCAGCGCGACTGGCCCAGGAACATGATGTACCCCGAGGACACTTACCTGCAGAGCCACCCACGGGACACACGCATCGAACATTCCGTTGGCAAAAGCATACGCACTTCTCCCTGGGGAGCCACGCTTACACTGGACATGGCCCGTGCAGCCATCGAAGGCGAGGCTCTGGGCAGCGACGAATTCACGGACTTGCTGTGCGTAAGCATCTCGTCAACCGATGCCATGGCGCACCAAGTAGGGTGTAACTCGCAGTACATGGAGGATGCCTTCCTGTGGCTTGACCATGACCTGGAGGAGTTCTTCAGTTTCCTCGACAAGAAGGTGGGGAAGGGCAAGTGGACGGCTTTCCTGACAGCCGACCACGGTGGCAGTCACAACCCGCAGTGGCGCATGGACCACAAGATACCTGCCCAGGTGTGGGAGTCGACACAAGTGGTGAAGGACCTGAATCAACTGATTGCCGACAAACTGGGCGCAACGGGAAAGGTGATATTGGGCATCAGTAGTTTTAAGGTGATGATGGACGAACAACTCATCAAAGCCCAAGGACTGGAGCGTAACCAGGTGACAGACCTGGTCGTCGAACACCTGAAGAGTCTGCCCATGGTACAGTATGCCTTCGACGTGGAGCGCATACCCGACAACATTCCCGAACCCCTGCGTACGATGACACGTAACGGGTTCTATCCGGGACGGACGGGACAGATACAGCTAATTCCGGTAGGAGGGGTAATGGAGGCCAACAGGTACGGCGAAGGAGAGAAGCTGAAGGGTGCAAGTCACATGCTATGGGGCCCTGACGATACGCACATTCCCTTTGTACTCATGGGGTGGGGCATACCGCATGGCGAGAACCATCGCATCGTACACATCACCGACATTGCCCCCACCATCTGCTCGCTCCTTCACATCCAGGAGCCCAGTGCATGCGTAGGAGAATCGGTGCTCCCCTAATTCCGCTTCTGGTAAACCACGAAATCTGACACTACAGCCCACGACGCATTGGCCGTGTAGGTGGTCTGATAGATGCCCAGTCGCATCGTGTCACCTTCCACATACATGGGACTTCCGGGCATGTCGGTCCATGTCTTTCCGTCGGCTGACCGACGGGCATAGAGTTGGTTGCCGACACGCTGAAGTTGAATCCACGGGTCGAACTGCCACCCATTCTGGACAGGGAACTGCGGACGGCCATGCTTCACCTGCGTAAGCATGTTACCACAATTATAGAGCGGGAATACGCCGTTCTGCACAAAACCGCCATCAGGCTCGATGGCAATGATGCCTGCCTCGTTGTATGCCGGACAATTGCGGACGGACAACCCGTCGAAGTCGGCCACACGAGCCTGCATCACGAAATCGCCCTCCACCTCCTCCAGCACACGTGCTCCGTTGTCCACCGGATTGTCGTTAAAGTCGGGCGAGGCGGAAGAAAGACGAACGGGTTCAGCATGGCGACGAATGACGAACTGACCCTCATCGACAGCCAGTGTGGAGGTGAGTGTGCGAACCACGTTCCCCTCGTCGTCGGTCACCACTGCGGTACAGACACGAGTGTTAGGCTTCGGGCCGTTTCCGATACTATAGTTGTAATTCAATAAACCAGTCTTAACTGGCTGTCCCTCAGTGTCCGTTACCTCCATACGTATGTAATCGGGAGTTATGGCCTCTGCGCGCAACTGCAGTCCGTCGTTAGGAAAGGAGATACGGTCGTTGGTGTCTGAGGGAGTCTTGTATGCCAACAGCACCTCGGCACGGCTGAAAGGCTTGTCGAAGAACTGCAACGAGTGGATGTACCCCGTAAAACGATGGGCACCATCGAAGGAAGACCCTAACGTGATGTTGCCTTCGGGACGAATCATTAGGAAGCTGTTCTTCTCCTTCACCAACCGGCCATCGCAGTAGATTTGCTCCATATATCCATCGTAGACCACGGTCCAGAACTGCCATTCCCCCTGTCCCTTCGTACACTGTTCCGCAGCACCGAAGTTCTCAAACGAAGCGTTATGGGCAATGAGTCCGTTACTGCGGTCGGTTCCCTGGCGGAACTCGATAGTAGCAAGGTCATTGCGCCGTTGAGTAAACTCGGCCACCGTTTCGATGCCTCCCACCTCGGGGTTAAGAACCCAGGCACAGATGGTATAGGGCGCATTGTAGGTCATGGTACGAGGCAGGGGGAAGTCGCTCATCAACGACTGTTCGCCATCGAAATAGAAAGCGTATTTACCTTTTTTGACTTCTACCACCACATCGCCCTGTCCCTTGAACGAGCCTCCGCAACGGTTCTTTATCTCTCCGATATTGAGTATCTTACCCTGCGCATAGTCATCGGCATTGATGTCCACCACCCGATAGTTTCGGCTATGAGCCTCCAGACGGTCGGCAACCTCTACGTCTTTCCGATGCAGACGGGGATAACCTTTCTCCACGGCACTGAGGTCCATGCCTTCGGTGTCAGGCAGCAGACGACGGGGGTCTTTCCTCTTGGACGCGGCAAAAACCTTTACATTCCAGATGGCTGGGAAATGGCCGTTCTTCTGGGTGTCACTAACATAGATACGCACATAACGGGCCTTGGCCTCACCCGTATCTATCATCGGAGAGCCGGCAGTAGTGTTGTCGTCACGGGAGGCATAGCGCGTCCAGTTTTTGCCGTCCAGAGAGATATCGATGTGGTACTGATAGAAGAAGGTGGCATACTCAAACTGTGTCCATACTTGGTTGAAACGTTTTGCCTCACCGAGGTCAATCTGCAGCCATTCGTTTTGCAGGGTTCCTTTCCCCGTGTAGTTGTTGCAGTAGCGTGCTTTCCAGAGCGTAGCGTTGTTGTCGTCCACGGCATAACGGGGCTGGAACTGCTCGCTGTACATGCTGCTGGCCGTTGCCTTGGCACCGTAAGCCAGGTTGACGGGCGATTGTTTGCTCTTCTTCATGAGCGAAGCAGGCAGAACGCCGTCGTGAGTGGGGACAATAGGACGGATGGCACCATCGGGCGTGAACTCCAGTTTGTCGATACACACCTGACGGTTGAAACCATGGATGGCCTTCGCGATATCGTGACGATGGTACACAATATAATAGTTATCACCGTCCTGCAGCACGGAGTGATGACCAGGTCCGTGTACCGAACCGTCAGAATTGGTAGTCAGTATCTCACCCCTATACTCAAAGGGTCCCATAGGACCCGTCGTGGAAGTGGCATACTGGACCCGATAGGTGTCCGTGTGACAAGAACCGCTGGAGTAGGTGAAGTAGTAGATGCCGTTACGCTTGAAGACAAAGGGTGCCTCAAAGATGTCCTTCAGTTCGGTATTGGGAATAAGACGTTTCTCACTAAAGAAATCGTCGGCAGCAATGGGGTGGGGTGCCTGTTCATGCCAACCGCGGGCATCGGTCTTGTTGGTCCCGTCGTAAACCGGATTCAGTTTGGCCACGCCACAGCCGAAACCGTCATAGATTCCCCAGGTGGTGAAATAGAGGTATTCGCTGCCATCGTCGTCGCGGAAGAGTTGGGGGTCAAGCGTGATGACGTTGTGTACATAACGGTCAGGCACCAGCTGAGCATCAGTACGCCCCAGGATGTTGTGCCAGGGACCTAAGGGTGACTGGCTCTCACCGACGTTGATGTTGCACGGTTCACAATAGTAATAACGGAACGTCCCGTCGGCTTGTTGCACGACATCGGGAGCCCATACCACCTCGGTAGTGGGCCAGTTGAGAATTACATTCTTCCAGTTGACAAAGTCCTTGCTCACCCATACCTGGGCAGGTCCGTAGCCATTACCCGTGCCGTCGGTGGTGGCATAGAGATAGTAAGTGTCACCGAACTTGCGTATGGTGGGGTCGGCAAAATAGCCTGGAATGAAGGGGTTGAGATTGCCGGGTGTGTTCCACAGGCTGCCTGCCACGGGAGAAGGCATGTACTCACGGGAACCACGTTGAGCCGATGCTGCCAGACTAACCAGCAGCATCAGCGGAAGAAGTATGTTTCTCATCGGATTGAAAATACGTTATTTAACGATTACCTTATAGACTAACTTTTGGCCACGATACTCGAAGGCGAGAACATACAACCCATGACGCAGGTTGGAGGGCAGACGATAGGTACCTGCAGGAGTGAGATGAGCCTCGTCGGCCACGATGCCCTGAAGACCTACCATGTGGACAGCCACCTCCGTGGGATTGATACCTTGAACATCGACACGAATCTCGCCACCGGCCATAGCCATGCCAGTGAGCAGTCGCAGGTGGTTCTCCAGGTATTCGTCGGAGTTCTCGTCATCGACAATGTCCTCCACAGGTGTAAGGTCGGTCCAATCGTCGTCGGTGATGGTCTGTTCGTTCAGGAACCAACGCTTATGCTGATTGGCAATGCCCTTGGCACCCTCACGCAGACGGATACGATAGTCCCACTTGTGCTTGCGCTGTTCGTCGCCCGTGAAGCGATAGTCGGTGTTCACCACCACACAGAAGATGATGCCATTGGCTGGTGCGTCGGTGATGTCAAGTTCCATGTCGCCACAGTAGACCATCTGACTGTAATAGGCTTTCCCGGCCTTGGTCTTGTAGCACAGAATGGCCCGTTCGTTAGTGTCTTCTGGACGGAACTGAACGCACACCTTATCTTTCGTCAGGTCTACGTGAATGGGGATGATGTTCGCACCGCTCCATCCGGGAAGGGTGAGCTCTTCAGGTGCCAGCCATCCCTTCTCATCGTTGACGCGCAGACGCTGGTAACAGGTGGTCTGCCAGGGTTCGCAGTTAATCCAGTAAGGTTCCCACTCCGGACCAATGACCATACCAAAGTGGTCGCTGGTAGCCTGACGGTAGCCCGTAGACCAGGGACCGAAGTCGAATGCTGCCTGACGGGCACGATACTGGACAATGAGTTTGCGCATGGCATCGTCACCGATGGAATCACCGATGCCCTCAAGCACACGGTTGCGGCAATAGCGCCATATCCAAGGGATGGAACCCTCGCCACACATGTGACCGAGAATGATGGGGAAGGCATTGCCATACTGGGTCCCGCCCAGCCATGTACGCCAAGTACATATTTGCTGACTTCCATTGTACATGTTCACGCCCTCTGCTGAAGGACCGCCAAAGGAGCCGTCCTGCAACCACCCCGAGTAACACTCGATGGGCATGAAGGGAGCAATGAAAGGACAACCGTCCAGGAATCCAGGTGTGCCGTAACTGCCACTACGCTTGGCTGCCATAGCACTCTGTAACCAGGTGTTACCAGCCTCCTGGAACCATGCGGAATTCTTCGCGCCTTCCAAGTCGGCAAACAGCCCATGGATACCCTCGTGTATCATGGCCTCACGTTGGTAATCTCCGTCGCTCCACTTCTTGTCGGCATCGTCACGGAAACGGGAGAAGGGGTAGTAGGATGCCCATACGCAGGGCCAGTTGATGGCCAGTCCCGTGTTGGGGTCGCTGTACCAGATGGCACTCTGGTAGCCGCCCTTCTCATCTTTGCTGGCATTGTCCTTACGCAGACCTGAACCGAAGATGTACACCGTACTCTTGTATCCCTTGCGGGCACGGATGTCAGGAGGCCATCCCATCACGTCACGGATGTAGGCAAAGTCGGTGTCGTACTTCTTCACCATGTTGCGTGCAGCCTGATTGACGGTGGCCGTGTCGGTACCCACCTCGCTGTTGAGGTCGGAGCCCCATACCGCTGTCCACCATTCGCCATTCACGCGGTTGACTTTCTTTCCGTAACGGTCGGTCTCACCCACGTCGCCCAGGATGTTCTGGGGCTGGGGTATCTCGCCATATTCGTCCTTGAAATTGTAACTGAACGTGGGGAGTACACCTTCCCACGAAAGGGACTCACCATAGTGGTCCTGTACGTCAATATAGACAATGTAATTCTTTACGACACGCCCACCTGACTTACGGTAGGCACGGACACTCATGGTGTACTGGCCGCTCAGGTCGGTGGTTGCATTTTCCGTGATTACGTAGGGTCCACTGGCATAGCTGCGTACTCGGTTACCTTCTTTGTCGTTCCACTGCACCCATACGCTATCGTAGGGGGAGTCGTCCGTCACATCGGCATCGATGGTAATGCGGTCACCAGCGTTGACCTGAATCCAGTTCTGACGGAGGAAGTCCTCATCATTACGCTGGAACAAGGTGGTGAACCCCATGCCGTCACCTTGGTCGGCACGATGGAAGAAGTCATATTTATACTGGTCTGTGGTTGACGTCTCCTCCACATTGTCACCAACGATGGTAACGTGGAACTCGTAGCGAACGGTGTCTGTGCCATGGACTGCAAGTTCGGCGAAACGGAACTCATCGCCCACCTTCACGTACTCTGTCGTACCGGTGTTGGGACGATGGACAACCTGGAAGCATGCTTCACTGACATTCAGTTCCACAGCCACTACACGGTCTCTGTCTCCTGCCCGGGAGGCTGGTGCTCCATCGGCATGGAACCAATGCCCTTTGCCGTAGGTGAAAGTGGTAAACACATCGTCTGTTCCCCATACTTCAGCTATCAACTGATTATCGCCGTCAGCAGTAATCGACATCTTGTCGGCATCGAAGTAGCCAAAACGACCGGCCAGATAGGCCACGTTTGCCCTGGCGCACGTCGGCTCCGAGACGGAGGCACTCACATGCCGCTTGACATCTACATGGTAGGTGTCACGGGCTGCATACACCATCGTGCTGGCAAACGCCAGCAATGTAAATAGTAAATGTTTTCTCATGGTTTTCCTTTTATTTCCTTTTATTTCTTCTTATTTCTTTTCTTCCCATGTCAGGTGAGCCAACCGAATCTCCTCGGGCTCATAGACATCGCCATATTCCTTAATGGTCTTGGCGATGTCGCCGTCAACCGTGTTGAAGTATTCGCAGAGTTCATCCAGGCTCTCCTCACCCAGCACCTCGTCAACGAAATAGGTGATGTCAAACTTACGGCCACTGGACTTCAAAGACTCCAGGACATCAAGCACTTCGTCAAACTCCATGTTGTTCTGCTCCGCAAAGTCGTCGAGCGCAATCTTGCGGTCCATGGCCTGAATAAGTTGAATCTTTACCTTGGCATGAGAACCTATGGAGTCGGAGGAAGCGGATGGTACTATCTGCTCAGTATCGGCAAAGTCGTCCACATTCTCCAAGGCATTGCCGTCCGGCTCGCCCTGTTCGTCGTTCTCTTCTATGACGTAAGGGGTAGGGGCCTTCAGGTATTTCTTGCCCTTGGCCGTGATAGAAAGTTCGTTCTCTGCCGTCTTGAGATATTTGTCCGCTATGGCTTGGTCGATGACCATATTGAAGTAATCCTCGTCGTGCTTATCACCGCAACCGAAGAGTTCGTGTTCAACGAGCTGATGCTCCTTAATGGTTGAACTGGCATTACCCGTGACAAAGTCAACGAGCAAGGTTCGAGGAGTCTTCTTGTTGAGCTCGGTCAGCGACTCAAGCAATGCGCATAGAGATTCTTTTGCGTCCATTCCAAATCGTATACTTATATGATACCTTCTGTTTCTCGGGCAAAGATATATCAAAACATTAATGCAGCAAAATAATCCTCCTTTTTTTTTATTTTATTTTTGCCTTCCTTGTCTATTTTCATTATCTTTGCAATGGTTAACATAAGTTCACAGCTACACCTTAATAAATATAATATTATATGCAGAACCATTTCCGTTTGTTGTCTTTCACGCTGTTCATGGGCCTTGCCTCGACAATGTTTGCCCAGACGACAGTGAAGGGCAAGCTGGTGGATGCCGAGACAGGCGAGCCACTAATTGGTGCTCACGTTCGCGTTATTGGCGACAAGAGTGCCGCTGTGACCAATGCAGAGGGTGAGTTCACCCTGAACAATCCCAAACGTCACCGAGAGATTACCGTTTCGTACATGGGTTTCAAACCTGCCAACTTCGGGGTGAACAAGAGTGGAGTGTTAGGCACACTCACGCTGGAACCGGAGGAGATAGCCCTGGAAGGCGTAACCGTTACCGGAACCATGGCCTTCGACCGCAAGACACCCGTTGCCCTTACCAACGTCACTGCTGAGGAGATAGAGGAGAAGATGGGTGGACAGGAGTTTGTTGAGGTTCTGAAGACAACTCCTGGCGTGCATGCCAACAAGCAAGGCGGCGGATGGGGCGACTCGGAAATGTATATGCGTGGCTTCGACAACACGAACGTTGCCACGATGGTGAACGGTGTTCCCATGAACGACATGGAGAACGGAACCGTATACTGGAGCAACTGGGCAGGCATAGCCGACGTAACCCGTGTAGTGCAGACACAGCGCGGACTGGGTGCCTCGAAGGTGAGTGCTCCCAGTGTGGGCGGTACCATCAACATCGTTACCAAGGCCCTTGAGCAGAAACGCGGAGGAAGCCTGACTTACCAGATGGGAAGCAACGGACTGAACAAGGTGAGTCTGAACCTCTCCACTGGCATGAGCAAGAAAGGGTGGGGGATGACCATACTGGGAACCCGGCACTGGGGTGACGGATATGTCAAAGGCACCGACTTCGAAGGATATACATGGTTTGCCAGCATTGCCAAGAGGTTCAACGAACACCACACGCTGAGCTTCACGGGCTTCGGCACTATGCAGGAGCACGGGCAACGTACCAGCAGTGCCAACTACGGACCGCTTACCATCAGCGAATGGGCTCGCATCAAGCAAGTGTATGGCGACAAGAACTATCGCTACAATCCCACCTTCGGATACCTTCACGGGCAGGAGTACAACGATGCGCGTAACAAGTACCACAAGCCCCAGTTGTCGCTGAACCACGACTGGACCATCAACGACAAGAGTTCGCTGTCCACGGCTCTGTACATGAGCATCGGACGTGGAAACGGCTCGACAGCCGAGGGCCATGGAGCCGGCAGCTATACCGACTTCTACGGGGCAAGCAACGGTTACGTGAAGACCGCCTTCCGCACGGCTGACGGCTACTTCGACTACGATGCCCTCTACGAACGGAATGTAGAAAGCAATGAAGGCTCTGTACTGGCTATGTGCAAGAGCGTGAACGACCACTTGTGGACTGGCCTGCTCTCTACCTACAAGAACACCATCAACGAGGACTGGGACATCTATGCCGGTGTGGACTTCCGCTACTACCGCGGCGACCACAGCACACAAATCACAGATTTGTTCGGCGGGACCTATTTCATGGACGACCAGGACCGCAGTAGCGTGCTCCCGGCCAACAACCACAAGGCCAACGACCCCAACTGGGTATACCAGAAACTCGTGGTCGGTGACAAGGTGTACCGTGACTATAGCGGATTCGTGGTACAGGAGGGCGTCTTCGGTCAGGCCGAATACAACCACGGTCCCATCAGTGCGTATGCCAATGGTGCCATCAACAATACGTCCTACTGGAAACGTGACCGTTTCTACTACGACAAGGAACACGAGAAGAGCGACGTGGGAAACTACCTGGGCGGTAACATTAAAGCCGGTCTGAACTACAACATCAACGACTACCATAACGTATATGCCAATGTGGGGTACATCAGCCGTGCCCCCAAGTTCAACGGTGCCTTCATGAACAGCACCACCAGCAACTACCTCAACGAAAGTGCAAAGAACGAGAAGATACTCTCTGTAGAGATAGGCTACGGATGGCATTGCCGCTGGGCTACCGTGAAGCTGAACGGCTACTACACCAACTGGATGGACAAGACCATGACCAAGTACCTGACCCTGGGTGACCAGTCTACGGGCTACATGAACATGGGTGGCGTGGACGCACGTCACATGGGCGTGGAACTGGAAGCTAAGTTCTCGCCTGTCAAATGGGTGGACATCAAAGGTATGCTCTCCCTGGGTGACTGGCAGTGGAACAGCATCGGTGAGGGCTATGTCTACAACGAGCATGGACAGGCTGTGAATGCCGACGGACAGCAGGTTACGGCCTACAGCAACGAGCACGCACAGGCACGCGTTGACCTGAAGGGCGTTCGTGTGGGAGGCTCGGCCCAGACAACCGCCAGCATCGGCGTGGACTTCAAGATTGGTAAAGACATAAAGGTAGGCGGTGACTGGACTTACTACGGCCGCAACTACAGCTACTACAGCCTGAGCGGAAGCAACATCACCGTGAAGGGGACCGATGTCAGAGACGAAGAAGGAAACGTAACTGGCAAGCAGTGGACCACAACCACGCCCGCCGACCCCTGGAAAATACCCAGCTCAAGTCAGGTGGACCTGCATGCAAGCTATAAATTCCAGATATGCAAGGGCATAAAGGCAACGCTGAGTGGTGTGGTGAACAACCTGCTGGGATACCAGTTCATCAGCAAGGCATATAACAGCAGCACCAGCAGCGTAGCCGCCAGTGCCGAGAATGTGTACGTATTCTACCAATTCGGTCGCACCTATAGCCTGCGCCTGAAACTTAACTTCTAAACTCATGCAATCATGAAAGCAAGAAATATCCTATATGCTGCCTCTGCCGTGCTGATGTTGGTCTGCTGCGAAGACTACACCGAGCATAACTTTGGCACCGATGGTGAACTGTATCCCATCACCGAGACTTCATCCTACTCGCTCACCCTTGGCAGAAGCGACTATGCGACTATTGCCGCCAAGGAAGAGAACATCCAGACCTCCATCGAACTGGGTACAGACTCCCTTGGAGAGGTGGACAGTGTCTATTATTATGCGCTCATGCAGATGGGAGCGGACAAATGTTTCAACAACATGACCCCCGCGGCCAGCTACTTGCCTTCCTACATTCAGGAGAAGCTGCCTTATGCCACAGACGGTGCCATTGCCACGGTTACGGTGAAGGAAGATGCCGCGGCTTATGTGCAGTATCCTGCCTATGTGCGGCAGAACGTTGAGCTGAAGAAAGGTGATTACCTGCTCGTTGCGGCAGGAACAGACAGTTGTCTGTCCACCATCGGAGCCTCGGCTTACTGCTATCCCGAAGGCATGCCTGTCCGTCGCTTCGACGAGGCCCATCTGCGTGCCGACCAGAAACTGGAAGCCTACATGCTGAAGATGGTGAAAGAGGGCGACCACTTCCTGATATATAACGGCGAGGAGGTGTACCTCTGTGCAGAAGATGGAACCGACCAGCTCTACCTTTGCGAAGACCTGGGTGACTTGGACGACAGTCAACAGGCCCAGTGGACCCTAAGCCCGCAGGACGATGGCACATACCTGATACAGAACATGGCTACAGACCTGTATCTCTGTTGGGATGCTGCAGAGAACCACGCATGTCTGGCCACGGAAGTAGGGGAGAGCATGACGGGAGTGGAAGTGTACAGCTACCTGAGCAAAGACCCTCAGGCTGGCGAGAAGAAGACCACGGTCAAAAACAAGTACGTCTTTATGAAGAAGGATGGCATTTGGCAGGTCAAGGACAGCTACCTGGACCTTCCCCTGACCGGATACAGCTCAACCAATGCCGACGACATCCTGAATGCCTCTGGCTTTAACATCGTCATCGTCGACATGCCCAGTACGCTCACCTACGTCTGGAAACTGGATGCATCGTACGGACTTCGTGCCAGTGCCTATGCCAACAGCACGTACAATGTCACCGAGGCCTGGGCCGTGTCACCCTCCGTCGACCTCACTTCTGCCGTTGCTCCTTGCGTATTGCAGTTCCAGCAGGCACAGAAGTATGCCGGAGATTGCAGTCAGGAACTCACGGTGTGGATTACCGCGGACAATATTGACGAAACATCGGAGATGGACCCCGAGAACTACAGTTGGGAGCAACTGCTCATCGAGACCTATCCCGACGGCAGCTCGTGGGACTACATGACCACCACACTCGACATCTCCTCCTTCGTCGGGTCACCCAACGTTCACTTCGCCTTCAAGTATGTGAGCACCAGTTCGGCTGCTGCCACATGGGAAATAAAGAACCTGACGGTGAAGAAGGGAGAGTAATCGCCCCCGTACCCAAACCTCCGACACATCATCTCCCGTCTGGTAGTAGTACCATGACGGGAGATTTCTTTTCTTGACCCATATCCTTGCACAAGATACCTTTTTTACGCTTTTGGGTAACATTTCGTTACTTTTATTTGGGTTTTTGTGATAATTTGACTACCTTTGCCCTTGAAAAACTCACAAACCATTAAAAAGGTATTAGTTATGGACGCAAAAAAGGTATTAGAAGATTTGAAGAGAAGGTTCCCAGGTGAACCAGAGTATCATCAGGCTGTGGAAGAAGTGCTTGGCACTATCGAGGAAGAGTACAACAAGCATCCTGAGTTTGACAAGGTAAATTTGATTGAGCGTCTGTGCATTCCCGATCGCGTTTACCAGTTCCGTGTTACCTGGACCGACGACAAGGGCCAGATTCAGACCAACATGGGTTATCGCGTACAGCACAATAACGCCATTGGCCCCTACAAAGGTGGCATCCGATTCCATGCTTCCGTGAATCTCGGAATCCTCAAGTTCCTCGCATTTGAACAGACCTTCAAGAACTCTTTGACCACATTGCCCATGGGCGGTGGCAAGGGCGGTTCCGACTTCAGCCCCCGAGGCAAGAGCAATGCCGAGGTGATGCGTTTCTGCCAGGCTTTCATGCTTGAACTCACGCGTCACATTGGTCCCGACGTGGATGTTCCTGCCGGTGACATCGGCGTAGGCGGTCGCGAAGTGGGTTATATGTTCGGCATGTACAAGAAGCTGACCCGCGAGTTCAGTGGTGTACTCACCGGAAAAGGCCTGGAGTTCGGCGGTTCGCTGATTCGTCCCGAGGCCACTGGATACGGCAACGTCTATTTCCTGCAGGAAATGCTGAAGACCAAGGGAGACAGCGTAAAGGGCAAGACCGTGCTCATCTCCGGTGCAGGCAACGTGGCACAATACACGGCCGAGAAGGTGCTGCAACTGGGCGGTAAGGTGCTCACCATGAGTGACTCCGACGGATACATCTACGACCCCGACGGCATAGACCGCGAGAAACTGGACTACATCATGGAACTGAAGAACGTCTATCGCGGTCGTATCCGCGAATACGTGGAGCAGTATCCTACGGCCAAGTACGTAGAGGGTCAGAAGCCCTGGAACGAGAAGGCCGACATTGCCCTGCCCAGCGCAACGCAGAACGAGATAAGCGAAGAGGCAGCCCGTGCCTTGGTGGCCAACGGAGTAATGGCCGTCAGTGAGGGAGCCAATATGCCCAGCACGCCCGGTGCCATCCGTGTCTTCCAGGAGGCTAAGATTCTGTACGCTCCCGGTAAGGCAGCTAACGCAGGCGGTGTCAGCGTCTCCGGCCTGGAGATGTCGCAGAACTCCGAGCGTCTGAGCTGGAGTGCCGAAGAGGTGGACGCCAAGCTCCACTGGATTATGGAGAACATACACTCCAACTGCGTGAAGTACGGAACCGAGTCCGACGGCTACGTCAACTACGTGAAGGGTGCCAACGTGGCAGGCTTCATAAAGGTGGCCAAAGCCATGATGGCTCAAGGCATAGTATAAGAGGCACACACAAACAACAAAACCATAGGTGTACGTCGGGGACGGGGACATAATCAAAAAGTTGTCCACCGTCCCCGACATCTATTATCAGGAATCTTCGGCAAAACGGATTCTAATGCCGATTATGTTTAGTCGTGACCGCGTTGCCTAACGGGTTGTTTATTTCTCCCTTAGACGTTGCAGATGACAGACTAAGAGGTTGCCATCGTCGTCGTGCAGGTGCATACCGTTCCCCTCGCAATAGCGAAACATCTTGCAGTCGGCACATGCTCCCTGCCGGGCCCAGTCTCGGTTCCGGTACGTCTGGAAGCGGTTTTCCCACACGTCCATGAAGTCATCCTCGTAGATGTTTCCCTGCCGGTGGTCGAAGCGAATGCTCATGCAACTGCTTATGCTTCCGTCGATGAGAATGCTGGCCACGCTGATGCCCGCCTGACAACTATACAAGTGGTCACGCACACGTCCTTCGTAACTGCCCAGGAAACCCTCGCAGGCATATTCCGCATGCAGGCGTCCCTCGCTCCGCGTTTCGATGATGAAGTCCATCAGTCCCTTGAAATCCTTGTCCGGAAGTTGCAGTTCGGGATGCCGGGCGGCCCGTCCCACGGGGAAGATGGTGAACAGTCGCCAGTCGTAGACACCAGCCTCTATGAGCATGTCCCGGAATGTCCTCAGATGAGGATAGTTGCGGCGATTGACACAGGTCACTACCCCCCACTCCAGTCGCTTCTCCGCAGCCAGCAGACGAATGGCATCCATAGCCTTACGGAAACTGCCCTCATGCCCTCTCATCCAGTCGTGCTCATCCTCGAAACCATCGAGACTGATGGTCAGGCTATGCATACCCGAAGCTACAAGACTCTTCAGTCGTTCCTCGCTGAGCAACAGTCCGTTAGTCACGATTCCCCAGGGATATTCCCTTTCATACAAGGCTCTGCCCACCTCCTCCAAATCGCTCCGCATCAAGGGCTCGCCGCCCGTGATGTTTATCATCAGGTGGTGAGGGTCGACATGAGGGGTAATGGAGTCTATGACGCGCAGGAAATCCTCCTTGGGCATGTCGGGTTGCAGACTGCTGGCTTTGCAGTCGCTCCCACAATGCAGACAACGAAGGTTGCAACGTAACGTACACTCCCAGAACAATTGTCTCAGGGGGTGCAGTCTGGCTCTGTTGTGCCGCATGATGCGTTCCGTCTCCAGAGCCAATCGGGTCCTCAGCCCCAGGTTACTCATCCTTGGCAGGCTCCTCTACCTCCAGTTTACGGAAAGGCACGGGATTGACGCCATACATAAGGCGTATCTCGCCAGGGCGAGGGGGACGCACTACGGTATCGGGCTTCTTCTCTTCCACGTTAGATGCCTCGCGGTTGCACGACTGGAACCCCAGCGCAGCCAGCAGGCTTGCCAATATCACGTTGGCCGAGACTAAGAGTTTCTTCATCTTTCTTTCAGTTTATGGTTAATCTCCTTCGCAAAGATACGAAAAAACTTCGTACCAAAAGAATACGAAGACGAATTTTGCATTAATAGTCGGACGCTGGTCATCCAGCCTCCGATGACTATTCATCCAACGTCCGATGTCTATTCATCTAGGGTCCGATGACTAATGGGTCAGGGCTTAGTGCTTATAGGTTAGGGCTTAGGGGGTGACGTATGCTTTAGCATCCCTCGCGCGCGCGTATATAGTGTTTCGTGCAATTTATCCTTCACTTCCTTCACCTTCGGGGGAAAGAGGCTGTTTTTCAGTTTGTTGTGCTGAATGTTCTTCCCGTGAAAACCTTCACCAAATGTTCACCCTCGATTCACCTTTCTTTTGCCATCGGTGAAGGATAGGTGAAAGAAAGGTGAAGGTTCTCAGCCGAGAAACTTCACCATATCTCACTGATTATCAAAGAAGTAAACCATCAAGTGAAGGAAGTGAAGGATAAAAGTGTGATTGGTGTTGAACGCGCGTGCGCGTTAAAGAGTCAACACAGGGAGGTTCAAAAAAGGGGGACTACAGATGGATGTCGATGGGGATGCTTACCTTGAGGCAGACATTGCGCCCCATAGCATAGACACCCTGACGACCGGTGAGGGGGTCCAGATCGGCATACTTCAGGCGACTGAGGTGAGACTGGTAGGCTTTGTTCAGGAGGTTGTTGCAGGCCAGCGTGAGTTCGATGCAGTTGTGACCCCAAACGTGCAGGTCGGTGCCTATAGAAAGGTTGATGAGCGCATAGGCGGGGGTGGCCGTCTCTGTTGCGTCCAAAGCATAGAAGTTGCGCTGCCTCAGGTTGTAGTCCAGTTCGGCATTGATGTAGGTCCCCTTGCAGTGTCCACCGCCAAAGTCGGGAAACTCATAACGGATGTTACAGTTCCAGCGGGGAGCCGGTATGCGAGGCAGATGACGACTGACGTGAGGCTGGTGGAGCTGCAGGCCGTGAACATAACTGAAGGCATTGGAGATATGGAGCGGCTGCAGGGGATGAACGTCGATACTCACCTCGCCCCCAGTGAGACGGGTGTCGCCTTGTCGGTACTGATAGGTGGGGTATCCGTCGGTAACCCTGTCGGCCAAACGGCCGAGGAAGACATAGTTGTCGATGCGGTTCAGGAAGAGGGAGGCCTGCAGACTGACATACTTGCTGGTGTAGTCCATGCCCAGGTCGGTCTGCAAACTATATTCGGGCTTCAGCCGGGCCTGGCCGAGCTCGTACTGGATGCTGCCCTCATGCACGCCGTTGGAGGAGAGCTCACTCACCGTCGGGGCACGGTATCCGCGGGCGACGTTCAGTCGGAGGTTTGTGCGCTCACCTACATTCCAGACACCTCCCAGACTGCCCGTCACCCCATTAAAGTGCTTAGTTAATGACTCGAACCGTAAATCCTCGTTCTCAATGAGTTGATGAGTATGTAACGAACGGGTGTCGTAACGCAATCCGCCCGACAGATTCCAGCGGTGGAACTGACGGCTGGCGGTAGCAAAGAGACCGAAATCGAAGAGCTCGTAGTCGGGAATCAGGTACTCCTCCCCCGAGTTCCGGTTTTGTTGCCACATCCCCCCTACTCCAGTGGACAGCTTCCACGCCTTGGGCAGGTCTATCTGATGCTTGAGGTCGTAGTTTATCGTGCGTAGCATGAGGTCCAGCTCAGCCTCGTCCGTCTCCTCTTCATACTCCTGTCGGTGGTTCTGTTGATAGCCCACGATGGCCTTCAGCGTTCCCTTATCGGTATACCAGGCATTGTCGCTCACCAGCCGAAGGTGACGCACATGCTGGAAGGGCAGATAGTTGCTGTAGCTGTGGGCCTTACCGTCTTCGGGCCATTCCAGACGACCCGTCACCTGGTCGCGCTCACCTTCGATGATGCCGGGACGGAAGTCCACGTTCGACAGGCGAAGCCACGAATGTCCCCAACTGCGATTCACACCCAGCATGCCAGAGACATCGCGCTCCTTGAAACCAGAGCCCGGAACGTAACCGTCGAACCGATTCTTATAGGCATGGGCAGCCTTGTCGGAGAAGTGCCCGTTCCACAGCCATCCCTTCTTGTTGCCACCGAAGCCTGCCGTGTAGCCATAGAGTCCGTTGTTGGACTGATACTCCCCTCCCATCTTGAACTGCATGACTCCACTCTCCAGCGGACGTTCGGGGTGCAGAATCATCACGCCCGCTATGGCATCGCTGCCATACATCAGCGAGGCAGGCCCCTTGAGCACCTCCACGGAATGCACGCTCTGGGCATCCACTTCGAGCCCGTGTTCGTCGCCCCACTGTTGTCCCTCCAAGCGTATGCCCTGGTCTACCACCACCACACGGTTGTAGCCCAAGCCTCGTATCACGGGTTTGGCAATGCCTGCTCCCGTAGTGATTTGTGAGAGTCCGGGCTGACGGCTGACGGCATCCATCAGATTGGTGCCGATGGCCTTATGCAACTGCTTGGGGGTGATGACAAAAAAGGGTGCAGGAGCGTCTTTCATGCGCTGCGTGCCAGTGAGACCCTGCACGGTGACCTCACTCAGTATGGCTTCCTTTTGAGGGTCGATGGTGTCCGTCTCACACGAACTATGGACGTGGGGCTGTTGTGCCTTCGAAGTAAATGTGACGAAAGCAATGAAAGCGAGGATGTGCAGTCGTTTAGTCATGAATGCTCAGGCAAGAGTTACAGGATGAGCGTCAGCACCACGCTCCAGTGAGCGATGGCCCCCAGAAGAACGAAGACGTGCCAGATGGCATGGAAGTGAGGATGCTCGTCGTGGGCAAAGAAGTAGGTGCCGCAGGTATAGAACACTCCCTCGCTCAGCAACAGGGCTATGGACAGCCACGAGAGGCGTTGCATCACGGGCTCGATGATGAGCAGCACGCTCCAGCCCATTATCAGGTATATGGCTAAGGAGAGGCGGGGGTACTTGTCCAGGGCGAATATCTTGTAGAACGTGCCTCCCAGCACAGCCGCCCACTGGATGCCGAAGATGGTCCACCCTATCCAGCCACCTACTACACCTATGCAGATGGGGGTGTAGGAACAGGCTATCATGACGTAGATGCTGATGTGGTCGAACTTGCGCAACACCCGTTTGGCCAGTCCGGGATGGACCCAGTGGTAGATGGTGCTCGAGAGGAACATCAGGAACATGCCCACGATGAAGAAGATGACACCCATCGTCATGGCCCACCCCTTGTGTACGGCGGGCCACACCATCCAGATGGACGAGAGGGCAAACACCACGCCCACCAGGTGAGTCCATGTGTTGCCCTGTTCTTCTTTCAGGGGGAATATCCTTGCCATCAGGCCTCCAGTTTCCCTGTTATCACGTCCTTCACCTGCTGCGACAGCTCGTCGTAGCTCTGTGCCTCCTGGGGATTCACGGGAGGAAGGAACTCAACAGTGATTTTGTTTGGTGTAATGAAGTGGCGTCCGCGGGGCAGTGCATCATAGGCACCTTTTATGCACACGGGCACAATGGGGATGGAGAGTTCCTTGCTCAGGATGGCAAAGGTCTTCTTGAACGTCCCCAACTCTCCTGTATGGGTGCGCGAGCCTTCGGGGAATATCATGATGTTCTTCCCCAACCTAAGTATCTCGGCCAGTTTCTGAATGGAAGTCTTCAGGTTACTGCGCTCCATAACCACCACGTTAGAGTGGCGTGCCATCCACTTGGTGAGCCATCCCTTCACGTGGTCCTCGGTGGCATAGAAGTAGCACTCCTTGATGTGGCTCCACCCTATCCCGCTCATCACCACGGCACCGTCGATGTAACTCTGATGGTTGGGTGCCAGGATGAACGGCCCGTGGGCAGGGATATTCTCCTTCCCGCGTATCGAAAGGCGGTTGTAGATGCGGAAATAGAGCTTCAGCATCTTGGCGCACAGGGGGAAGAAGATGGTGGACGAGGGGAGCTCCAGATTCTCGCCCGTGTCGTTGAGCAACTTGTTCCAGTCCACCTCCTCCACGTTCATGCGGGTCTTGGAGTCGGCCACCTGCTCAGCGATGGCTGCCACGTTGCGGTACGAGGCCATGTTGTCGGCATTCACCGTAGTACCAAAGGTCTGCTCAATGAAACTCTGCAGTCCCACCTTGTCCAGCGAGTCGAAGGCCAGGTCCATCTCGATGTGGTCGGTAGGACGTACCATTATCTTCTTCTCCTTCTCAATGTATTGCCTGATAATCCGGTACTCCTCGTAAGTGGGTTCCACCAGTGCCTCCTTCTTCTTGGGACGATGGTCTCCCTGTGCCAGTATCTCGGGCAACCTGAATCGCTGCAGTTTGTCCAGTTTCGTACGGGGCAGCTCGTCGCGATAGACAAACACGCGCATCAGTTTCTTGTAGTTTTCCGTCGAGCGGTTGTAGAGGTCCACAACCTCAGTCTTCAAGGCTTCTTCCACCTCCTCGTCGCTCTTCCCGCGTGCCCATTCGGGTTGTGGCACAATGATTGCACACAGGATGTCACCGTCCTGAACCACAGCCGATTCCTTTACTTTACTATCGTATTTCTCTAACTTAAACTCTATCTCGCTGGGTTGTACGTTCTTTCCGTTCGAGAGTACGATGATTTCCTTCGTCCGGCCGGTGATGTACACTCTCCCCTCCTCATCCATGCGAGCAAGGTCACCCGTGTGGATGAAGCCGTCCTTGTCTATCACGGCAGCCGTCTCTTCGGGACGATTGTAGTAACCCTGCATTACGTTCGGTCCCTTGGCACAGAGCTCCCCATCCACAAGTTTCACCTCCACGCAGGGTAACGGCCGTCCGGCACAGCCAGGAATGATGTCGCCCGGACGAGTGAAGGATATCATGGGAGCCGTCTCCGTCATGCCGTAGCCTTCAAGAACGTCTAAGCCGAGCGTGCGCAGACCTTCTCCTATCTCCTTGTCCAGTGCTGCTCCACCGCTCACGCAATAATCCAGATGTCCGCCCATCTTCTTACGGACGGACTGGAAAACGAAACGTGAAAGTTTGCGATTGTTCACGTTGGCACAGAGACTGAACAGCATACGGGTTACCACGTTACTGTCTATCTTCTTCTTGATGCCGTTATAAAGCGTCTGCCAGAGACGGGGGACACCAATGATGATGCCCACCTGGCCTCGGCACAGGGTGTCCATGATGTCGGCAGCGTTAAGGCTGGGACAGATGGCCACTCCCCCCCCACGGGTGATGGGAGCAATGACGGAGCCCATGAGAGGCAGCACGTGGTGCAGCGGGAGCAATATCAGTGTACGACGCTCGCTGTTATAGATAGGTACGTCGTCGGCCACACTGCGTATGTTGGTCATCAGGTTCTCATATGACAGCATCACGCCTTTGGGTGAGCCGGTGGTCCCCGAGGTATAGATGATGAGGGCCGTATCATCACTGCTATAGGTTATGGTGGCCTGTTCCTCTCCCACCTCGGCACGCTCGTATTCTTCTATGATACGCACCTCGGCATCCACTTGGGCAAGAGTCATGGCCTCGCGCACAGTGTCCAGTCGGGTACGTGAAGTCCATACGGCCACAGGCTGGCAGTCGCTCACGATGTAAGCCAGGTCGTCAGCCGTACTGCTGGCATCCACGGGAACAGCGATGCCGTGATTCTCCCAGATGCCAAATAGGGCATAAATCCATCCCTCCCTGTTCTCGCTGAAGATGACTGTCTTTTCGCCTTCCTTCCGGGGCGAGAGTGTGGAGAAGTGATGGATGCGTCTCAGCATCTCGTTGTAGCTCACATCGTGCGTAGCCGTTACGATGGCCGTCTTGTTGAAGTCCTTAATCATATCTTTGCGTCTATATTCTGATTATGAGCACAAAGATAAGAAAAACCATCCTATCGGCGAAACGCAGAGGCGGAAAAGTGAAAGGAAAAAAGGAATCCCGCCCACGACGTAAACGTCGGAAACGGGATTCCAGGGTCAATCAAAGTATGAAATCTGACTGTGTCTTATCTTACCAAGTTAGCTACCAGAGTTCCTACAGCCACTCCTGCTGCTATGCCTGCAACGGCCTTGCGTGCCTTGGGATTCAGAATATGTGCGTGAAAGCAGTGGAGAGGACGATCGTAGTAGTAAACGGGATCGAAGTATGTGTCGTACCAGTACCAGCGTCCTGCGCGCAGGTAACCATAACGACCGTCGATGTAGCGTACACGCCCCTCATAGCCGGGCAGGAAACCATCGTGGCGGAAGTAGCGACCGTGACCATCGTGGATATAATCGCCGTGATGGTGCACTGCATTGCCACGTACATCGGTATGGCGTGCATCGTAGTGGTTCATCTGCATCCGGCCGTTGTCGTGGAATACCATCTCACGGTGGTCACCTCTTCTGCCCTGCCCTACTACGCCTCTGCGCTGTGCATAGGTGTTAACACTCATGGTCATCATAACCATCAAAACTGCTGCGTGGAGTATCATTGTACGTTTCATAGTAGTAAGTTTTTGAGTTTGTATTCTTGTTCTTCACTCTAACCTTTTCGGTTTATCTACTGCAAAGGTACGCACATTCCGTCACCCACGGCACGTCTTTTCCCTAAACCATCGGGGGAATTTTCCTAATCGTAGTAGGGATGAGGGGAGGTCCGATATCCCCGTAGGGAGTCAGACGTTGATATTATATTCGGGACAAACCGGGTAGTCTATAAGTAGCGCATCCAGGCAAAGAAAGGACGGTGTGCGGGATATGCCGCATCGCCCTGGCAGGCATAGGCCTCACGCTCGAAGGAAATATTCCGATATGCCTTTAGCGCATTGCGATAACGGCAGAAACGATAAAGCCATTCAATAGCATACCACACGAAGAAGAAAAGAAAAAGCATTTCCCGCTGCTGAAGGCTGTGGATGTACTCATGACAAACGGCTTGTCCGCTGAGTGGTCCATAATCTTTGCGGGCAAAGACCAGCCCGCATAGATTGATGGCCCAAAAGCCCCGCAACGGGAAATGCCTGTTGTAGATGACGCGCATGGCGACAATGAAGCAAGGACTACTCCAAGTTGTATTCGAAGGTGCTGACTACACGTATGCGCTTGATGTAGGGCGTGTTGGCATCACGGTCCTCGATACTGAACTGCCCCTGAGAGGCCGTCCGTATACCAGAGAGACGGCTTTCACTGTCATGGGCAAACTTCTCGGCCGTCAGACGGGCATTCTTTGTAGCCTCCTCCACCATCTCGGGTTTCACCTTGTTTAGCCCCGTGAACTCGTACACTACTGCGTTTGAGCCATACTCCTCGCTGACGATGGCAATGCCTTGCTTCATCAACTCGGCCTGACGACGCATCAACTGACGCACCTTGTCAACATTAGCCGAAGTGACGGTGATGACGCTCGTAGCCTTATAGCGATAGTTCATGATTTCGTTGCCGTAGTTATCGGCCTGACGGTCAGTGATGGTGGGCGGGTTAACGCTTATCTCCTCATCAGACAAACCACCGTCTTTCAGGAATCTGACCACCCGTTGGTTTTTGCCTTCCAGACGGTCGTACATCTCTGCCGGATCGTTCCCAAGCTCCTTGTACATCAAGGGCCACGTCACTTTATCAGCTTTTACTTCACGCTCTGAGAGACCTTTCACGCTAACGGTGCGGTCAAGTTCCTTGAATCTTACGATGCCCGAACGAACAGTGAACCCCAGTACTATCATTCCCAGAGCCAGTATGCCAGCCGCCAGGAGATTGTTATTAGTCTTCATAACCTGTCAGCATTTAGTTGTTCTGTGTCTCAGCGAAACGATTACCGCGCCGTACGACCTTGCCTTCGCCAGTAGCCTTGGCAGGAGCCTCACCCTTTTCTGATTTCACGTAGTAGGGATAGTAGCTGCCCCAGTCGGGACGATTGTAGTAGCCATAGTAACTAGTATAGGGTGACCAGTCGTAGTAGTCAGCAATCTTGTAGAGACGGAACCGTGTGCTGGAACCAGGGAAGAATCCCGTCAGGTAGTCGCTTGTCAGACGATATTCGCTTATGCGGGTATCCAGTTCGGGAGCATTGGGATAGGTGAGATAGATTACCCCAAAGCGGATGCTCCAGTAGAAGCGGTAGTACTGATATTCATAGGGGCCATACTCGTACCAATCAACCTGCTTTCCCCAACCATGGGTAGCATAATCGTAGTCGGGATAAAAGACGATGTCGGTGTCGTAAGAGTCAAACGTATAGCTGCGGCCATATCCGTCGACATACTCATAATACATGCCAAAGTCTCCACGCCACTGACCACTCAGTACGATAGCCTCTTGTGTGTCATCGTCACCGCAGGAGGTGAGTAACCCCAAGGGAAGCAGCATAAGAGCTGCCATCACCCATTTTCCAAATCTTTTCATAATTGTTCGCATTATAATTATATTTGTATTAGTTTTCGTAACAAAGCGTTTCGTCGACAAAGGTAGGCATTTATTTCACATCACGATTAGGAAAACCATTATTTTACGTTAGGGAAAACCCTACCTGTGCAAATCGTTTATAACAACATCACCATGATGGCAGGAGGGAGGGGACCGTCGAGGGTATAGAGTATGTCACTGGTATAGGTGCTGTTACCCCGATAGAGATGCCGACCATCATAGGTGGCCAGTATGTCGGAGGTGTAGGTGGATTTACCACGGTAAAAGCGTTTCCCGTCCCACGTGACCATGATATCACTGGTATATGTTGAATTGCCGCGATACACATACTTCCCATCCCAGGTACAGAGAATGTTGCTGACATAGGTGGTACTGCCCTGGTAGACGTGCTTTGCATCCCAGACACATAGGATGTCGCTTGAATAGGTGGAATTTCCTCGGTAGAGCCGACGGCCATCCCAGGTGTAGAGCACATCGCTGGTGTAGACACTATTCCCCTTGTATATCCGGGTAGCCCAAAGGGGCAAAAAGGACAGTAGGGCTATTAGTAATAGTAGAAACCTTTTCATCGCTTGACACATATTGGTCTTGCAAATATAAGGAAAGTACGGTATGCTGTCAAGAGAAACAGTCAAGGAACGTTTTATTTCATAAAAAAGTGGGGAAACATTTGGCGGAACGGGGGGAAATGCTTATCTTTGCAGCCGATTTAAGCCGAAGGGGCTGAACAAGTGGGCCACGAGTTGGCTCCGCCTCCCGGTAGAAACCCGTTAAAAACAAATACAAAAACAATGTACGCAATCGTAGAGATTAACGGTCAGCAGTTCAAGGTCGAGGCTGGTAAGAAGCTGTTCGTAAACCACATCGTTGGTGCTGAAAACGGCCAGACTGTTGAGTTTGAGAGAGTGATGTTGGTTGACAACGACGGTGCTGTAACCGTAGGTTCTCCCACAGTAGAGGGTGCTAAGGTAACGGCCGAGGTTGTCTCTCCCCTGGTAAAGGGTGAGAAGGTACTGGTGTTCCACAAGAAGCGCCGCAAGGGCTATCGTAAGCTGAACGGTCACCGTCAGCAGTTCACCGAGTTGACCATCAAGGAAGTTATTGCTTAACCATTTAATTCGAGGAGGAACAAATTATGGCACATAAAAAAGGTGTTGGTAGTTCTAAGAACGGCCGCGAGTCAGCAGCCCAAAGATTAGGTGTTAAGATTTTCGGTGGCCAGAAGTGCATTGCCGGCAATGTCATCGTTCGCCAGCGTGGTACACGCCACTATCCCGGTCTGAACGTGGGTATCGGTAAGGACGACACGCTGTATGCCCTGAAGGACGGTATTGTAGTCTTCAAGAAAGGCCGTCTGAACCGTTCCACCGTGAGCGTTCAGCCCGAGGAGGCATAACAGACCCACAGACACACAAAAACAAACGCAAAAAGGCTGCATACCAGTTGGTATGTGGCCTTTTTGTATCTTTTTATAATAATAAATAAGGTGTAATCGGGGATTTTTTTGTAACTTTGTCGAATAAAGTCAAATAAAAATCGAAAGATATGCTTACACTGAAACTGATAACCGAGGAACGGGAGCGCGTGATTCGCGGTTTGGAGAAGAAACATTTTGCTGGAGCCGGCGAAGCCATAGATGAAGTTATAGCCACCGACAAGAAGCGTCGTGAGGCTCAGACTTTGTTGGACAAGAACCTTTCCGATGCCAAGAAACTGGCTGCAGAGATAGGCGGACTAATGAAGCAAGGAAAAAAGCAGGAGGCCGAGGATGTGAAAGCCAAGGTGGCCGAACTGAAGCAGGCAAGCAAGAACTTGGAAGACCAGAAAACAGAGGCTGAACAGGAACTAACCCGACTGCTCTGCCAGATTCCCAATATCCCTTATGACATCGTGCCCGAGGGCAACGGTGCCGAGGATAACCAAGTGGTGAAGAGTTCGTTGCGCGAATGCAAGGATGGCGATACCGTTGGAAACTGGGATGCCGTAGTAGACAACGGAGAAGCCAAACTCCCCCACTGGGAATTGGCCAAGAAATATAACCTCATCGACTTCGACTTGGGTGTGAAGATAAGCGGTGCCGGTTTCCCCGTGTATCGTGGCAAGGGTGCCCGCCTGCAGCGTGCGCTCATCAACTTCTTCCTCGATGAAGCCCGTGCGGCTGGTTATGAGGAAATAATGCCTCCAACCGTTGTGAACGCAGCCTCGGGGTACGGCACGGGACAACTGCCCGACAAGGAGGGACAGATGTACCACTGCGAAATGGATGACTTGTATCTCATTCCTACCGCTGAGGTACCCGTGACGAATATCTATCGCGACGTGATTCTGGACGAGCGTGACCTGCCTATCAAGAATTGCGCCTACACCGAGTGTTTTCGTCGTGAGGCGGGTTCATATGGAAAGGACGTACGTGGTCTGAACCGTCTGCATGAGTTCAGCAAGATAGAGATTGTTCGTATAGACACTCCAGAACATAGTGACCAGAGTCACAAGGAGATGCTGGAGCATGTGGAGGGTTTACTTAAGAAATTGGAACTCCCCTATCGCATCCTTCGTCTGTGCGGTGGCGACATGAGTTTTACCAGTTCGCTATGCTACGACTTTGAAGTGTACAGCGAAGCGCAGAAGCGTTGGCTGGAAGTAAGTTCAGTAAGTAACTTCGACACCTACCAGGCTAACCGGTTGAAGTGCCGTATCCGCAGGGCCGCCGACAAAAAAACGGAGATAGCACATACACTCAATGGATCGGCACTGGCCCTGCCTCGCATCATAGCTGCTTTGCTGGAGAATAACCAGACGGAGCAGGGAATACGCATTCCCAAGGCATTGCAGCCCTATACGCGTTTTGATTTGATAAACTAGACCATAAGCAAGGTATATTAATAAGGTTAAGGTATGAATAAGATTGTTAGTAAGAAGCAGTTCAGCGAGAAAGTGTTTCAACTGGAGGTGGAAGCACCCCTGATAGCAAAGGCCCGCAAGGCTGGACATTTTGTCATTGTCCGTGTAGATGAGAAAGGTGAACGTGTGCCCCTGACGATTGCAGGGAGTGACCTGAAGAAGGGTACCATAACGCTGGTCATTCAGACCGTGGGTGCCAGTACTACGCAGTTGTGTGCACTGAATGTGGGTGACTATATTGCTGATGTGGTGGGACCATTAGGCCGTGCCACCCAAATCGAGAACTACGGTACGGTACTATGTGCCGGTGGTGGCGTGGGAACTGCTCCTATGTTACCCATCGTGCAGGCTCTAAAGGCTGCTGGGAACCGCGTTATTAGTGTGATAGCCGGACGCAGCAAAGAATTAGTCATACTGGAAGACGAGATAAGAGCAAGCAGCGATGAGGTCATCATCATGACCGACGACGGAAGCTACGGAAAACAGGGCGTGGTAACCGTGGGTATGGAAGAAGTCATCCAGCGGGAGAAGGTGGACAAATGCTTTGCCATCGGACCTGCCATCATGATGAAGTTCTGTTGCCTGCTTACGAAGAAGTACGATATACCCACCGATGTATCACTCAACACCATCATGGTAGATGGTACGGGCATGTGTGGAGCCTGCCGTATCTCCGTAGGCGGGAAGACCCGATTCGTTTGTGTCGACGGCCCCGAGTTCGACGGTCATCAGGTGGACTTCGACGAGATGTTGCGCCGTGGAGGTGCGTTCAAGGCTGAGGAACAAAAGGCATATGAGGCATGGCTCTCCAAGTCAGCCCAAAGTTCAAAGCCCAAAGTTCAAAGCCATGAAAGCCAAGAGCAGAGTAAGGTTGTACAGCCGAACTCTGAACTATGCACTATGAACTCTGAACTGACCGATAGGTCTGCACCCTGGCGTGAAGAACTGCGCAAGAGCATGAAGGCCAAGGAACGTACCCAGATAGCACGCGTGGTGATGCCTGAACTGGATCCTGCCTATCGTGCTACTACCCGACTGGAGGAAGTAAACAAGGGACTGACCGTGGACCAGGCCTTGCTGGAAGCCAAGCGTTGTTTGGATTGTGCAAATCCAACTTGCATGACAGGCTGCCCGGTGAACATCAACATCCCCGGTTTCATTAAGAACATAGAGCGTGGAGAGTTCCTAAATGCTGCTCGCGTGCTGAAAGCCACCAGTTCATTACCTGCCGTGTGTGGACGTGTATGTCCGCAGGAGAAGCAATGTGAAAGTCAGTGTATCCATCTCAAGATGAAAGAACCTGCCGTTGCTATCGGCAATCTGGAGCGTTTTGCTGCCGACTATGAGCGAGAGAGCGGACAGATGGTCCTGCCTGAGGTGCAGGCACCCAACGGCAAGAAGATTGCCGTAGTTGGTTCCGGTCCCAGTGGTCTGAGCTTTGCCGGGGACATGGCAAAGCTGGGTTACGAGGTTACCGTCTTTGAGGCCTTGCACGAGATAGGTGGTGTGCTTAAGTATGGTATTCCCGAGTTCCGTCTTCCTAATAAGATTGTGGATGTGGAGATTAGTAACTTGGAGAGAATAGGTGTAAAGTTTGTAAAGGACTGCGTTATCGGAAAGACGATTTCAGTACAAGAATTGGAAAAACAAGGTTTCCAAGGCATCTTCGTTGGAAGTGGTGCCGGCCTGCCCAATTTCATGGGCATACCTGGAGAGAACAGCAACGGAGTGATGTCGAGCAACGAATACCTGACCAGAGTGAATCTGATGGATGCCTCGAATCCAGAATATGCCACACCTATAAAGAAGGCCCGCAGCGTAATGGTAGTGGGAGGAGGAAATACGGCTATGGACAGTTGCCGCACAGCTAAACGTCTGGGAGCAGAACGCGTGTTTATTGCTTATCGTCGAAGCGAGGCCGAGATGCCTGCCCGTTTGGAAGAAGTGAAACATGCCAAGGAAGAGGGTATCGAATTCCTCACTCTGCACAATCCCATTGAATATCATGCCGACGAGAAAGGCAACGTTACGGAGGTGGTACTGCAAAAGATGGAACTTGGGGAGCCCGATGCCAGTGGACGACGTAGCCCCCAGCCTATCCCTGGAGCAACGGAGACCATCGCCATCGACCAGGCCATCGTAGCTGTAGGTGTAAGTCCCAACCCCATCGTACCTACCAGCATTGAAGGACTGGAGTTAGGACGTAAGAACACGATTGCCGTGAACGAAGGCATGCAAACCAATATCCCAACTATCTTTGCTGGTGGTGACATCGTGCGCGGTGGAGCAACGGTAATCCTGGCTATGGGTGACGGACGTCGGGCTGCTGCGTCAATGCATGCCTACCTAAGTGAGAAAAAATGAACGGACTCTACACCATATTGCTTTTAGTGGCCAGCAATGTCTTTATGACATTGGCATGGTACGGTCACTTGCGACTGCATCAGACAGGGACTACCAGCAACTGGCCCCTAATAGGCATTATTGTTTTGTCCTGGGGAATAGCCTTCTTTGAGTATTGTTGCCAGGTTCCTGCCAATCGCATTGGATTCGAGGGTAACGGAGGACCTTTCTCATTGGTACAGTTGAAAGTAATACAGGAGGTAGTCTCGCTCGTTGTTTTCTGTCTCATTGCCAACCTGTTGTTCCAGGGACAGCACTTGCAATGGAACCATCTGGCAGCCTTGGTATGCTTGGTGTTGGCCGTATATTTTGTATTCATGAAATAAGGGAATAGCCTATGAAGAGAACTATTATCATTGGGTTGTTGTTTTTTTGCGTATGCCCCCCCCTATTGGCGCAGAAGGGCAAGCAGGTGAAGATGGTTGTCCCCGAGATTACTATTGACTCTGCTTTGTCTATCTACGACTTTGGGAAGGCTGAATCACTACTCAATGCCGAGATTCTCAAACTGAGGAAGAAGAAAGAGTCTACACTGCAAGCCGAACAGCAACTGCAATACGTCCACAAAGCCATGCAAAAGATGAGTGCGGTGGAAAAAGTGGTGGTCTTTGACAGTCTGGTGATAGACCGCAATAGGGTTCTTGATTTACTCTGCCTTAGTAAAGAGAGTGGCAGGCTGCATTATACAAGCACATTTCTTCATCAACATCAGAAAGACGGGGGGGTGTTGTTCCAGTCTGAGATGGGAGACAAGATTTACTATGCTGCCACTTCGGTCGATAGTGTATTGCAACTCTACTCCTCGGATATATATGGAACTGAGATAACGCCAGCGCAACCTCTTGCAGGACTGGACGAAACGCCCAACGACCCACATAACTATCCCTATATGATGGCTGATGGAACGACACTGTATTTTGCAGCGCAAGGAACAGAAAGTTTGGGCGGATATGATATCTTCATGACTCGTTATGACGCTGATGAACAGCGTTTCCTTACTCCAGAGAACATCGGAATGCCCTTTAACTCTGCTGCCAACGACTATCTGTTCTGCATCGATGAGTATTACAACATCGGTTGTTTTGTAAGCGACCGCAATATGCCAGTCGATAGTGTGTGTGTCTATTACTTTATCCCGAACGCTACACGACGTGTATACATTGAGGAGGAGGTTGGCACCGATACCTTGCGCATGCTTGCACGACTCTCCGACATCCGACTGACGTGGGACGAGGAGTTGCAGGTACGAGCTGCCTTGGCTCGTCTCCAGGAATGTCGTATGGAACAGGAGGCACAACGGGGACATGACTTCACCTTCCGTGTTGCCGACAATCGTATTTGTCATACATTTGCAGATTTTACCAACCCCGTAGCGAGACAGAAGGCTGACCAATGGTTGCAGGAATGTCAACGACTCACGGATACGAATGTGCAACTTGAGGATTTAAGACGCACATACGCCGTTAGCCATCGGACAGGTCAGGAACAACTGAGGCAACAGATTCTGGAACTGGAAACGCAAAGCGAAAGCCTTCGCCGATCCATCAAGGAAATAGAAAAAGAGATAAGAAGAACAGAATTAGGACTATAAACAAAGAATGCCATGGAACCAAAGAAATTCGCTGAATCTGAGTTAATTATTAATGGTGACGGATCGTGTTTCCATCTTCATCTCCGTCCCGAACAGTTGGCTGATAAAGTCATCCTTGTGGGCGACCCCGCAAGAGTGAATACCGTGGCTGCTCACTTTGACATCGTTGAATGTGAAGTTAGCAGTCGCGAATTTCATACCATTACTGGAACATACAAAGGAAAACGCATCACGGTACAGAGTCATGGCATAGGTTGTGACAACATCGACATCGTGATGAATGAGCTTGACACCCTGGCCAACATCGACTACGGAACGCGTACGGAGAAACCAGAGCACCGCACGCTCACCTGCGTGCGCATTGGCACATGCGGTGGCCTGCAGCCCTACACACCCGTGGGTACGTTCATCGCCTCAGTCAAAAGCATCGGTTTCGACGGACTGCTCAACTACTATGCTGGGCGCAATGAGGTTTGTGACCTGAAACTTGAGGCTGCATTCAAGGAACACATGCATTGGAATCCAATAAAGGGTGCGCCCTATGTAGCTATTGCAGACCAAGAACTCATAGAACAAATCGCCCAGGATGATATGGTGCGAGGCTACACAATTTCCTGTGGTGGATTCTATGGCCCACAGGGACGTGTGCTCCGTGCTGATTTGGCAGACCCACAGCAAAACGAGAAGGTGGAGTCTTTCAAGTACGACGGCATGAACATCTGTAACTTCGAGATGGAGTCATCGGCACTTGCGGGAATGGCTTCCCTGCTTGGTCACCGCGCAATGACTTGCTGCATGGTTATCGCCAACCGCTATGCTCAGGAAATGAACACAGAATACAAGAACTCAATAGATACGCTCATTCAACTCGTACTCGACCGCATCTAACATGAACGGAATATACACTCTCCTACTTCTCATACTGAGCAATGTCTTCATGACATTCGCCTGGTATGGTCACTTAAAGTTGCAACAGACAGGCGTTTCATCTAACTGGCCACTCATTGGCATCATTGCGTTCTCGTGGCTCATAGCGTTCTTCGAATACTGTTGTCAAGTGCCTGCAAACCGAATCGGCTTTGTTGGAAACGGAGGACCGTTTTCCTTGGTGCAACTGAAAGTTATCCAAGAGTGTGTTTCCCTCATAGTCTTTGCCATTCTGGCACATCTCATGTTCCAGAACGAAGGCCTCCACTGGAATCATTTCGCCGCCTTCCTCTGCCTTATTCTCGCCGTATATTTCGTATTTATGAGGTAAATAAAGGTGCATTCCCATGTTTAACGATCAAATGAACTCAGACTCAGGCTTTCTCACAGGAGAAAGCCTGTACTTGTCTTCGCGCTTTCGTGATATAACCCTGATAGCCTCCTCACAGAAAGGCTACAGCGAGATTTACTCTGCCACACGCATGGGAAAACGCTTCGCACTGAAATGCCTGAAACGGGAGTATGCCGACAAGAAGGAGTATCGTGCCCTGTTGCAGAAGGAATTCGATGTAAGTTACCGTCTCAACCATACAAATATAGTTCGCACAGAAGGACTTGAAGAGGTGGAATCCTTGGGTATATGCATCGTGCTTGAATATGTCGAAGGGCGGACATTACGAGAGGCTATGGACAAGGAAACTTGGACAAAAGAACGCATCGTCCAAGTAATGAGACAACTTGGCGAGGCACTCGACTACATACATTCCATACAGATTATACACCGAGATGTGAAGCCCACGAACATCATGATCACAAGCAATGGTGACCATGTTAAACTGATGGACTTTGGCCTCTCGGACAGTGATAGTTATATGGTTCTCAAGCAACCTGCAGGCACACGCCATTATGCAGCACCCGAACAATTCCTTACGGATAGTAAAGTAACTGGCCAGGCGGACATCTTTGCTTTTGGTTGTGTACTTGGAGAACTGAACGAATTACTACCTCGCAAAGACAAAAGATATAGCGCCATTGTGAAAAGATGTTGTAGACAAGAACCATCGGAACGCTATCCTTCCCTATCTGCGATAGTATGGGAACAGAAACAGCATACTGGGATGAAATGGGGATTTGCCGCAGCAGTATTAGCCATAGCTTCCGCCAACCTTATTCTATTACTTATCAACCGACAGACAAAACAACAAGAGGTCTTACCCCAACCAACCACCGTAGAGCAGCACGATACAATACGTGACACCGTCATTGTAAACCAGACTTCGCCTGTAGAGCATTCAATCAAACAGGCCATGCAGCCAAGAGACTTATCCTTAGAATATAATAGCGATGAGCGGCTTAAGGAACTCTTGACCTATGCGGAACACATCACTAAGGAAAAGCTAAAGGACGCAATGCCAGATGATGGTGTATGGGCAAATGAAGCATGGGAAAGTGTAGATAAGAAAGCTAACGAGCTCATGTCCCCATCAGAACCTGCATACAGCATCTATATAACCGCAGCTCACGAAGTCGTTTTAAGACACCTCCGCCAATATAATAATGAGCGCAGTAAAAGAATCACCGAGGAGAACAAACGCCTCTTTGATAGCATTTATAGAAGGAAGTGATTGAAATTTTTTTTCTCGTATACCACGACCTTCATCATCACTTTCTTCTCTATGCATGGCTTTCGGCATACTCTGAAACCTTCTTGTTGAGTTTGTATGTACTCCTTACAGATTCCACATACACAATGATGAATATTATGTCGCCCGACGAAATAGGACGAGTCGTAAAAAGAAATCTCCCTGAGATCTTTGTAAATTCCAGGGAGATTTTTCGTTTACGTTAACGTTGCAATACCTTGCATACTGTCCCGTCGCTATTTCGGGTGATGTTGATGCCGCGCTGAGGTTTGCTCAATCGACGGCCGTCCATAGAATAGTGCCCGGTGGGTATTGCTGGAATTTCTGCCATCGGCTTTACGGATAATCCTTGTTGATTAATCTTGTAGATAAAGTAGCTGCTAGTATAGTTGTATTCCTCGTCTCTGTCGTAAGTCTCTATCTGCAGAAATAGAGCCCCATTGATTTTCATAATATATATATCATCATCACAATACTGTCTTATTGGATTTGAACTAAACCTTATAGATTGTATTTCAGAACCTTCTTCCGACATAATTCGAAATCCGACACATTTTGAGTCTTCTTTGATTGGAATTATGTACTCAAACTTTTCATCCATATTAAATAGTGTTTGGGTGAGTATAAATTCGAATTCACATTCAAGGGCGTTTGTGTCATAATCACAAAAATGTAACTCAAATCCAAGTTCGTCGTTTATAATTAAGGTTTTTGTTTTCTCAAAGTTGTTATTATATATATCTATAGTTCCATCGTCTGGAGTACCATCTCCGTCACTATCAATAAAATCCTGCATGAAGATATTGTCATTATAACAGAATGCCTTGGGCGTAATAATTGGCAAATTCTTTAAGGTAGCAATGGGATCTGTCTGGATTTGAGCATGTAGTGCGATTGGTATCATGCATAATGCCGCAATTGCGGCAGCTTGTTTTAATGTCTTTTTCATAATTGCAGTTTTATCTCGTTAATAATTTAATTATTGTACCATTTGCTCCACGGATTATGTTGATGCCTTTTTGCATCCTAGATAGCCTCCGGCCACTCAAGTCATATATTATATTATTTTCGTTTCCGTTGCAAAACGTTTCGCTTTCGTTTATATCTCCTATTCCAGTCGGGGAATCTTCTGTAGTGAACGACTGCTCCTCTCCGTAGAACGTCTCACCCTCCGAGGTCATCACATAAGCCACGTAGCTGTACGTCGTGGAGTAGGCAAGTCCTGTCAGGCAGGCCTCCATCACCGTACCGTTGGCCTCCACCTTCTTCGCATCACTTGGAATGGAAGGAGCCTTCATCTCCCTCGCCTTTGGGGAGGTTTGGGGAGAGGTTGTCTTCCAGTACAGGAAGCCTTGGCTCGTCACGTTATCCGTACCCCTCTGAGCGTAGCCCCTCACCTCGGCTGTGTTGCCGTCGATAACCAATTTGGCGTAGGTGTGAACCGTTGGCTCGAAGTAACTGGTGTTCGTGGGGTCTATGCCCTGCCAGTCACCGTAACTGGTGGTGCCGTCATCGGCCGTGTAGTACGGGCGGAACTTCCACAGGTAGCTGCTGTTCAGGTTACGGATGTAACCCTCCATCATACCCTCGTACAGGTAGGCCTTGCCCGAGTTAGAGGCGAAGTCGTCCGTCCAGTCCGTGCGTCTCCACTCGAAGCCCACGTTCGTCTCCTCGTCGTCGAGGTTCGACTGGGAGGCCACCACGATGTTACCCTCGCTGATTACCTTCGGCTGCTCGTTCTGGAACGTCAGGGCATCGGTCTTCAGGTCCACCGTTCCCGTGTATTCGTATTCGGCGTTTACCTTGATTGTATATAGTGCCTCATATGATGTACCTGGATTCAATCCTGTAAGATATAGGGAATCACCTTCTATTGTCACACCGTTTATGGTCAGCACTTGACTGGTAACTTCTGCATCGCCTTCCAAGTACGAGGCCTTTGCAACCATTGACGAGGCGGTACCCTGTATGCGTTCCACAGTAGGACTGATAGATTGTGTGGTATATGACTGACTGGTAGAATAAACCAATCCGTCCTTCGACACCTCTAATGTAAAACAGCCTGCTTGTTCGGGTTTTGACTCAACGATATATGTTTGTTGAGGTTTCAGTGTGATGATATACTCATCTTCCTTACCTAAATCTCCTCCGCTAAGTTTGTTTGTCAACTCAGAATAGAAATTTTCCACCCTAACAATGACTTTCATCTGCGTTGTGTTTATTTTCAGCGATGGCCTTTCTAGTTGATATGCATCCATTCCATAATTCCATAGTGTGATGAGTCCTTTCGTTCCTCGATTTGCAAAACATTCCGATGTACTACGAATGGCATTGTCCCCAATTGATACGACATTGTCCCCAATTCTTATATAACCACATTTATAACAGGCGTAAGAACCGATTTTCTCCACGCTATTCCCAAACATGCAACTGACTATATGTGAACCAAATAAATCTCTTATGGTTAGAGTCGGGGAATAATCCTTGGAAGCAATGATATTGCTGTTAATAGTTATGGTTTGTAAATTATCATTATCACCAAATGCATTGTTTGCAATAGACGAAACCCTCTCACCAATAGTAAGAGAGACTATCTGTTTGTCATTATATAAAGCGTAGTTACCAATACTCTCTACATTTCCTCCAAAGGTATAACTTAAAGAACCACTATCCTTACCAAATATAGTTGACAAGTTATCAGAGTCAGTGTAGGTTTTTGATGCAATGTAATTACTATTAATAATGACATCGGTTATATAAGGACAATTCCATAATTGCCAGTTACCTATACTAGTCACACTCTCCGGGATTGTTAATGACTTTAGTGGACATCCAACGAAAACTTCACTGCCGATGGTTGTTACACTGTTTGGTATTATGATAGAACTCAAGCTGTAACAGCCAGAAAAAGCCATTTCGCCGATAGATGTAACACTATTAGGAATAGTGATGTCTGTCAATCCTCCACAATTGAAGAACGCATAATTGCCAATGGCTGTCACATTGTCGGGAATAACAAGCTCTTTTATATCACTTCCTCCAACATACAATTGACCTCTCACCGCATTGCTAAAAGGATGTCCGTCCATATTATCATATTGTATGTTGCATAAGCTTTCTATACTTGAGAACTCGGCCTTAGTCAAGGCACTACAGCCATGGAAAGCACTTTCTCCTATTTCTTTTACAGATTTGCCAAACTTAATAGATTTCAAACCGCTATCCATGAACGCATAACTACCGATGACAGTCACACTATTGGGTATTTCAACTGAGGTTAGTCCACTACAATCCTCAAACATTCTTTCACTGATGCTGCTTATGCCCTCTGGAATAATAACAGACTCCAGACTGCTGCAGCCATAAAAAACCATTTCGCCGATACTTCGTACACTCTCAGGAATCTTGATGTAGCTCATCCTAGAGCAACCAAGGTATTTGCAAGTCGTTTTATATCAACGATTTGCAGTCTAAACGGTAGAAAAGTGATGACGCAGTTTCTGACGATGTAGAAAAAGATGAAGATTTAACGTATTTAACTTTTGTAAACCACAAAATGATGCTCTTTGTGCATAAAGTATTACTGTTTTCTCCTCAAAGTTGAAATAACTAGATAAACAAGTCCGATGGCTACGATTACATCAACAACATTCCATATGGTTCTACCCAACGCGAACTTAAAGAAAGGTTGAAATAGCAATGCGAGAGCAGCAAAAACAAATCCCAAGCCATCTTTCTTAGATTTGAAATAGTCGTAGGATAGATAAGCGAAAGCAAACGCTGAAAAGAAACGAACTAACGTATAGAATCCGTATGGCATATCTGCCAAACACAATAGCAATATAATTGCAACAATAAGTTTGAGAATTGGTTTCATATTTTTAAATTAATTCCATTTAGCCAGATTCGCATCAGATTCGACAACATCCTCAATATCGTCAGGGAGTGAGTAAAAGAAGTCAAAACCTGTCACCTCTTCAATACTATCAACTGAGCAAGCACAATCTTTAATTGACTGACTTGAAGTATAATACTCCCGATTTTTCGGACCAGTGCATAAGTCAAAAAAAAAATTAGTAAC
>ERZ842401.492-NODE-492-length-57753-cov-64.046431_pt1 | contig 57753 bp, 115 predicted proteins | sample MGYA00521270_ERZ842401 | MGnify/ENA primary metagenome ERZ842401 (study PRJEB31892, sample SAMEA3878208) | bioreactor metagenome | biome: Moose rumen | place: Sweden | collected 2011-10 | study: EMG produced TPA metagenomics assembly of the PRJEB12797 data set...
TAATGCTATATCGACAGATTCAATACGAATTTCTCCCGGCTTTTTATCGGGAAGTTTTGTTTTTGTTGTCTGATAATACTGTAAATCCTTAAAACTATCTTTGAGAACTCTAGACTTATCAAGATCATTAAACGAGAAAAATGCATCCTCGCCAGCACCCCAAAACAGTCCCTCACGCTCCATAGCAAATGAAATGTCGGAGAAGGTTGCCTCACTCATTTCATTTTCTATGCCTTGCCGCATAAGCAATCCTTCGTAAATGCTTAATTGATATGGCAAGTCACAAATAAAATAATTTAGCTTCTCATTAAAGAAGTTAGCAGTATATGCCTTTGCTTTATCGTATAATTCAGAAGATTGATAATAAGCAGAAGATAAGTAGAACTGTTGGTTCATCTCCTGTAAGTGTTTATATTCCGGCTTATCCAAATAGCCTGGTTGTCTAGGAGAGGAGAGCATAGGAACAAAAATTGTATCAATTATTTTCTGCGGAATAAGTCTAGACTCATCCACAATCAGACAATTCGCTCTTGCGCCACGACTATTCTCCGTTGCGACATATACTCTCATCCACGATCCATTTTTAAACATGACGTATGTATCATTTTGTCCAGTGCTAGTCTTTTCTATCTCACTACATAGGATAGAAGACTTCTTCATAAAGTCGTCGGTTATCTTTAGAACAACCTCTCGCGCCTGCTTATAAGTGGCAGATGTTACAACTATTTTTGAACCTGGATACAATATGCAACGCACACAACAATATAACGCCACTAAATACGTCTTCCCTAAGCCACGACTAGCCAAGAACATAAAGCAGTCGCTGCACATCATCATATAAATCAATATCTTCTGAAATAATTTCAAATGAAGATTTAAAACTTCACTACAAAACCTTTGTGGATTAGCACGATAATAACCGGCTCTCCACGCAACAGTAGCCATTAATCTGGCTGTTGCATCCTTCTTTAACTGAGCATCGCTCAGTTTTTTGCCACGAGCCATTATTCATCACCATCACTGCCAAATAACGCTTGATATAATTCATCAGAACTAGCCTCGCCATTTTGTGCTTGTGGCTTCTCAACAGTATATTTCTTAATTTCCTGCTCGTATTCCTCGGTGCGTCCACCTTTTAAACCAAGAGCCTTAGCAAGATGGCCGGCAAACCACACACGAATATACTTACCAATGCCATCAACGTCCTTAAAAGCATCCTCTGGCTCTGGTATTGGCTTCTCTTGTTCCCACTTTTCAATAAGCTGTCCAAATGTCAAATCATCAGTAGAAGAATTTCCAACATTCTGTTTCGGCTGAAGCCTCGCAGCATCCATAAGCTTGTTTAATGTGTCAAGCAATTTTGAAGTATCTTTTCCGGCTTTCTGTGCATTATGAATCTGAAGCTGAATCATACAAATATTAACAATGTATGTTTCCTGTGACTTCGTATCCACTTGCGTTCGAGCCTTCCAATCGTCATACTGGTCTTGTAGAAATAAATAATCCTGCGTTGTAAGTCCATCACCAAAAAGTTTAATAATTCCTTTTCTGACTTCCTTGGTCGGCAGGAGATCAATACGCTCATTCGTATCTTCAAATTTTGAGTCCTTCCATTGAAGTCTACTATAATTAGGAAGAGACTTAATAATTGTTATATAAGCTGGGAACGCTACCGTCCCGCCACGCTTATCCACAAAGCCTGTTTTGTCAACCTTATCATAAAGGTCGTCATAAAGACTTTCTATAAAGGGAAGGTCTAACTTCATAAGCACGGCCTTCGTCTTATCTTTATTATCTACAAAGTTTCCATCTTTATTGACATCGGTTGCCTCTTTTAAGATACAAGCTTTACAGCCATAATGATTATATCCATCCTCAGAAAACTGCGAAGTATAAAAATTAATCTTGGCAGATTGCCATTCGCCGCAAATCGGACAATATATATATTCATTATTAACCAATTTTCCATAAATATCTGCTAATGAGGCATACTCTTTCTTGAGATCCGGCAGCTTTATCTTGCCTAGTTCAGTTTTTGAAAGAGGAGACTTTAGTGTAGCCATTTACTTCACTCCTCACGATTTTTTTACTCTAAAATTCCATCCAGTCCCATTTTGAGTAACTACTGAAATCCTCTCATAGTCACCCTCATCTATATTTGTTACTATTCTAGACATTGTTTGAATCATAAATATTTCAAAATCAATTTCAGTTAAACAATGATTTCTTTCTTCTAAAAATCGTTTTTCTTCATCCCAAGTCATCATTCATCACCATCTGTTTCATAACTCTTCTTCAATATTGGAAATTTGGTCATTGCATAATTATATTTTTCATCGCGAATATGATTACCACCAACAAGCTTATATGCATCATGCAACGACACAAATCCCTCATATTCATCCGCCGGAATCCCACCAATCGAAAAGTAATATCTAAACTTCTCATCTATCCGATCCCCAAGCGTCTCCCTGTTTGCAATGATTAAAGAACTAATCTCGTCCCCAAGTTTGTCATCCTTCTTTGACATATCATGCAATGTTTCTTTAACCTCAGCCTGTGTGCGCTGAAGCTTTTCAACTTCTTCCTCAACTTTAAGTCCACGAGTTATATACTTTTCTCTAAAATCATTTAATTCTGTTACTGTCTTAGTTATCATCTCGTGATCTTCAGATCTTCGTTTAACCCACCCAACAGGTTTACCAATCATCTCTGAAAATTTTGAAACAATATTCCCGATAGTTACAATGCCCACAAGAATAATAAATATATCCATAATTAATCTCACATAATCAATGCGAAATAAACTCTCAAGTTCGCTCATTATAAACACCTCCGCAATAACTTAATACACAAGTTCACATCCTATTAATCCCGTAGTCCACCGCATTAATAGAAAGTAGCGGAAGATATATAAAAAAGGAGAGACGTCATATGACCCCTCTCCTTATAACTGTCCAACCCTGGTACGCAGTGCATCCATGCCTTATGCGCGATTGGAAACTATTATTTATAAAAACAACAAATCAAACAAATCAATGTTTATTGTTTTGTCGGCCTTTTTAGGCTCATTAAACCCATTCTTCAGAAAGTCTACTGCTTTATCCGCCATAGACTTAATATCTTTATTGTCTTCATTGGGTTTCTCGCCATCATCTATATCAAATAAAATATAGTTCTCATTCTGCTCAAGTATTCTTTTATCCACATCTTTATAAGCAAAGATAATATTATCAAAGAATATAGGAACTTCTGTTCCATCTTCTCTGGTATTGAAGACCTTTTCTACATAAATATTCTTATCATTATCTAAAGTAATTCCATATTCCTTATAATAATTAATCCACATTGGCTCTACGAAATCCACATCATACAATTCAAAATCTGTATTCTTTACAATACAATTAAGAATAGGACGAAGTTCATCATAAGTGCCAATAATAGTAACAGAAGTATCACACATAACATTTGCAAGCCATGCAACTTTTCTAGTAAGATCCTTTATATCTTCAAACAACCAAGTTTCAGCCATAATAAATCACTCCTTACCGGCAAGTTTTCTTTTAAGTACTGCGCTTGTCTTATAGCTGACAGCCTTTCTTTCTGGAACTACATGTTCCTTACCGTCAAATCCACACTTAACAGTACGCGCCGGAGTATCCTTTACCTTAATAGTAAACAGATTTCTAAACGGCACATCCTCACCAGCAAGAATTCTTTCTTCAATCAGAGTCATCATCGCATCATAGAACTTTTCAGTCTGCACGATTGTCTGTCCAGATTCAGCTGCAATAAGTTTTACAAAATCATTTGTTCTCATAATTCATTTCTCCTTTTAATCCTTAATCTAATTTAACATCATAAATACAATCCAGACCATCTCTATTAATAATAGAAACAGCTTGCTCTGGCTTATTTTTTAGTTTTAACGTCATGGCAAAATTATCAGTGGAAGCAATTGTTCCAGACTGAATAATTTTTGTATCATAAACTGTAGACATAGCATTTGTATGTCGATGTCCCATAAATACAAAGTCCGGCTTTTGTCCAGTATACATGGTCAGTTTTTGCACAACATCAGACAAATTGTCTTTGTCTCCATGAACAGCCATAGCAGACTGACCTTCGACATTAAATATCGCAACATATTCATCATACTTATTGTCAATAAAATGAATATGCTTATAGTTTTGAAGCATAGCTCCCAAATACGGCATTGCGAGAATATCCATGTTTTCACCACGAAGAGAATCTTCTGGCTTAGGTGAAATCCTGCTATGATTGCCAGGGGCCATTACAACATAAGTGTCCTCAAACAACTTATTCATCTCAATTAAAAACTGAGCGAGATAATCCGTTACGGTTAAAAACTGTTCAATCAGATTTTGATTGTTTTCAATTCGCAGAGTATTGTGAATAAGTCCACTGATTAACTCGGATAAAACAACATAACCATACTTGGCGCAATGTCTTTTCTGAATAGTACGAATCTTCGCTACATATCGTACAATTCTATTCCATAAAACATCCTCATTAAAAACATTGATTGAGGATTTGATGTCAATCCCTGTATGAACATCTGTAAATGAAATAACCATAGAGCATTCATCATATTCGATATCATTATCATACGGAATAAATTCTAACGGCTTACACTGGAACTCTTTAATCGCCCGAAGAACCTGCTCTTTATAGCTTTCACGCCTAGCTTGTTCTCGTATCAGCCTATTAAGCTCATTACGCTCATCTCTAAGCTTCACTTTTTCTTTTTCAAGTTCTCTCGTAACTTCTTTTATCTTGTCGATATATTTATCCTCGGTAGTAAAAACTCCTGCCTCATAAAAACGACGAGCCTGTTGATAAGCCTTGCGATAAGCAGAAGAGGAAAAATACTCACTTTCATCCTCTCGAAACTCTTCGTTAATAATGTCTGCAATTTCATCCCAAGTCATATCAAGCATACCATCGTCTTTAGCAGAACAAACTCTCCAAATATACTGTTCCTCGGTTTCGTTAGACAATCTATTAATGTCCATCGGAATCGCCTACCTCTACAAATATCTGCGAAATATCTGTAATAATTGCATCTACAATGTTGTACTTAATAAAATCACTTTCGGTAAAATACCAATCCTTCGATCTATTAACATCAAAAGTCTCAGCATCAATACTTGTGCGCTCAAGAACATAAGACTTAGTCGCATCAAGTTGCTTCTTATAGTTCTCCTGTGCCGCTGCAATTTGTTCGGCAGTCCCAGTAAACGATGCACTCCCGGAATGCACAAGCATCTGTGTGTGCTTAAAAGCGTATCTCTTATGTCCAGCAAGAAAAATTTCAAATCCGGCCGACATTACAGCACCCATCGCAATGGTAATTACAGGAGTTTTAGAAGAAATAAGAAGATCCGCAAAGAAGTTTGCCTGATTTGCATCTCCACCATAAGAAAAGATGTATACATAAATCGGCTTACGTTCCTCGACAGAAATATCTCTGTCTTCCCAATTAATTCTTACTATAATTTTGGATAATTCAACGAGTTTATAATTATCCTCAATTTCATAATCTATATAGAAAATTCTATCTTTATAATTTTTCCAATATATGTATTCTTCTGGTGTGGGATACATATTATCTTTCGTGTCATCAAATAAAGCCTCAATGTTGTCGAATTCAATTGAATAGTCTTCCATGTAGCCACTCCTTTTATTCATAAATAATTTATTACGCTTTTAATGCAGCCCGTTTTTCACTACGCTCCTTTAAAACTATAGAAAGAGTTTTCTGAAAATGCTCATCATTCGTAAATACAAATACCGTCTTATTGGGATTTTCCTTATTTGCCTTAATATCTACAACTGTGCAACCCTCTTTGAGAAGCTTACGCGCAATGTCCGGTGCGAAAATAAGTTTTGTGTTTTTAGTTTCCATAATAATTTCTCCTTTGGTTTTAAATATATTGATAGGTTATGATAATTAAACATCATCCTTAAACAGGCAACTTAAAAATGTGATTCAATTACTCTCTGTTTTCGATACTCATATAACTGGCGCAATACCTTCTCTGCTTCAACACAATAATAATGTTTTCTTTTTGAGAGTGTATGTTTAACATATCCACCTAAATTATTATTCCGAAGCATCATTGCCTCATCTTTTGTGATAGGTATCATTTTCAGATTTCCTCCTAACATAAAATATGCGCAAAGTCTATATAATAGAACCCCGCTCTTGTTTGTCTTTGTTTAATTCATAAAGCATTTTCTTTAATTTCCTTGAAAGTTTTAGGTTTACTCTGATCATTTTGTCTTTTTCCATCTTTACATTAAGATGATTTTCCCTAGCCGGCAAATAGTTTGATATTATATTAATGCCATTACACAGCCTTACCTCAACCCGGTCATCATCAGATAAACGATCAATCAGTATTACAAAAAAAGCATCTATATATTCTTTTGCTTGCCAAATCGGCAAATCAAACTCTCTGGCGAACTCTTTAACTATATCCGCCTGGGCGTAATATACCCCAGAAGAACCCATTAAATCCCTCTTTTCATTCAAAATACAATAATTTACATTAATGTAATGTAAAAACGAAAAAAAATACTAACCAATTTTATTTAAATACTCTTTAAAACCAACACCATAGTAATATACATCATCTCCACCTGGTCTAATTTCCTTAACAACATCAGAAGACTTAATAACAAACTTATTAAAATGCTGATTGCCACATAAGAACAAAATTCCAAGTAGAGTATTTTTTATTTTTGTATATTCTGGCTTTTCAATCTCTCTCATAATATACAAAAAAGTAGCATATGTAATATATGACTGATTGATATCCAGTACTAGATGTTCATACATCATCCTGTCTCTCCGAGCCTTTTCCGCCCCAGATATATTGAAAATAGAGTATACTCTCTGTCGATCTTTGACATACATAGAAACCTTTTCTATAACCTCTGTGGCCTGTTCCTCATTAAGGCGATCTGTACGATAATCGGTAACATAATCAAACATCTTACTTAATGGGATATATCTTTTTACATAAGGATACTTAACTCTAAATCCATTAACAATAGTTTGAACATAATCCATCGTTGTATTATACTTTGTATAATTCTTTTTTACGGGATTATAGAATCCCTTCTGACGGGAGATATGAGCAAAGAAATGTGGCATTTTCTTTCTGCCATCTGAACATGTTAATTCTTCTCTATATTTATCCCTAATAATATTTAATTCTTTAATGTTGTCTACATCAAATTCTTTCTTTGCTTTATCAATCTCAATACCAGACATTACATTTAACTGACTAATATCATATGATATCTGCCTAACTTCATCAAACGTAGCACCTTTATAAAGCTTATCCCACATGAGAGAATTAAGTTCTTGTGAACAATTAACGATTTCACCGATAGCATTTACGCTAGTTTTAATATCAAGATCCGCTTGCTGTTCTGGAGTATAATATCTTTGAATCTTTTGCGCTTTAACAAATGAACTTGGCACCTTAAATACGTCATAATTGCGACGAGCAGCTTCTATGAGAATTTGATTATCCGTAAGAAGTACTGTGTCACTGTCGAAATCCGCACCGCTCAATCTCTGAAGTACATTCTCCCCAATCGCATTCAGCGGGAGAATCTCTTCGGTAAAATTAAAATACTTATCAATTGCCTCATTCTCCACATTATATGGCAACCAAATATTTCCGGCACTTACATGAGGAGATCTTGTTCCAAGTAATGTCTGCCCATATGCGAACCTTTTGCTATGTATATTGCCGATGCCAAGCTGAGAATCACCATTAAAAGTTCCTATAGACTGCTGTAGCATCTCGACAGGATTCCCGACAAGCGTGGAATAATTTCCATTTACCATAACATGACCATTCTTTAAGGTTCTATAAAAACTTGCAAGAAGGTCGTGCAGAAAATCAAGATAATATCTCGTTTCTGTAAACTTGTCATTGATTGCTAAAAAATTGTACACAACATCGTTCTTTGATAACATCGGTGACATCATAGGTTGCATTTCATCTATGTCTGGATACTTGATAAAGTAACGAACCACTTCCGGCTTATCTCGCAAAGCCTGGGCAAAATCAAGTGAATCTTTTAGAAACTCCCGCGTTTCATCCATTGACAATTGCAATGTGTTGAGCAACTGATAATGTACTTCGACAAGCTTCCCGTCAAAGTAATGAGTTTTCTTGTCAAACTTAACAACACCAAACTGTGGATAGAGATGGTCGAGCCAATCATCCAAAGTAGAAAACTTCAAATACTTAATACTATTTGGCGTAGTAATAAGCTTAATCTGAGAAATATCTGTTGCCCTGGTTCTTCCATTTAACTGCGAAACTTCTGTTATATCATTGTCTTCAAACCACTTCTGAATATTGGTATTAAAACAACAAGACTTAAACATCAAATTTCGCAGAAGAACCATGCCCTTATCTTGATAAATTCCCATAGCAGATTTATCGATAAGGGACTGACCATCCCAAATTGAATTTGAGATTTCACAATTTTCCTCGGCGGTCACAAGCCGGCCGTTCACATTACGAGTCGCTACAACGTCCTCTCGAAATACACTATCATAATCATCTATGACAAGTATATTTTCTGGATTTAACGGCAGAAGATCAATAATACTGCTTGACGTAAGCGATATATAAGACTCATACGCTGCAAGGTCGACCTTATCCCCATACTTAAAATTTATCCCACCAGATGAGAAATGCAAGAGAGGCTCGTATAGTTTTTCGTTGATAAACAAACATTTACCAACTCGTGCAGATCCAGATGATCGCTTTGCCCTTACATAATGCTCTCCATTACATTGAAATCCAACATCGTATAACTCATGCCGAAGTTCTGCGCTTGTCTTAATTGTACGAAATCCCTTAACAACAGTGATTACATAATACTCATCTATTATCGTTTTATCCTCAATAATTTCTTTGCCAAGCTTATTAAACTCGCCGGTCTTAATACGTTTCTTTTTTTCTTTTGTGATTTTTTGAATTTCAAAATTTTCTGGAAGAGAAGAGGAGAGACTGTCTAATTCAGATTCGTCAATCTTAAAGTCAACAGTAACTCCCACAACTTCTCCATCATCGTTTCTAGCAATACAGTTCTTAAATTCAAGATCTCGGATGTCATACCCAAGCTTCACATATGTATCATGCCTGGCTTTGTTGAAAGTTTTAACACTATACTTAAAAGTAAGATTTATAACATGTGGAGTATACTCATGATTCAGATACTTAAACGAAAAATCGTTCTTGCCATAAACCTTCCGATATATCTTTCTTAGTTCAATCAAGTCTAAACTGTAATCTAACGTGTTTGTAAAGCGGCGGAAATTCCACCCTCCCTCTTTATTTTTCAACTCATATCCGTCAAGACTTTTATTTATTAAATTTGCAGCGAGAAATATATCCTTCGCATCTATTGAAGGTATGTAACACCCGCTAAATTTTGCCATTTAACCACCACCAATTACAACTCCAACTTATATAAATCCAGATGTGCCCTTGCAATATCCTTAAATGTCACATCGAATGGGTTCGATTTCTGAGTAACAGCATACTGATCCAGATACTCATCAAACGCTCGGTCAACAATATCACTTTCTTCTTTGTTTGCTTGGTATTTTATCACAGACAACCTTATTGCACATTCTATTAAATCGAGCAAATCATTTTCTTCAATTAGATATCTTGTCATTAATTTCCAATGCCCTCCGTGCCATACGTTCATTCCACTCTAAATCTTCAATAAAACGCTCCCAGTGTAACTGCGGATCATAATATTCGGCAGAATAAAAATCTTCCTCGTGTATTAGACAGCTAAAGCTATCATAAACCTCTTTAGGAAGAGGCATTCGTCCATTGTTGTCGCCCATTGCGAATCACCTTGTTGCTAATATTTATAACCATTTTACACACTCCTTATATAATATAGGCAAGGCGTCCCTCACCTCTTACTTAATTATACCACATATCTAATAAATAGTCAAATATATTTAATAACCCTTTAGGCGAGCCTTATAAACCTAATTTAATTTTCTAATTCTAATGTATTCCCCCTATTGCAATATATTATTTGTGGTTTGCTAAACAATGGTATTATAACTGTTCGCACCCAATCATCACTGACGGCCGGCTCTATATAAGCCCTATCAATTCTGACTCCGCAACAGGATTCATTTCCACGATAAAAGTGATAAGTGATTCCACCTTTTAAGACAATATCATGTGTAGTGATAAAAAGAATTTCCTCATTGTCCACCTCAGAAAGAACTCTTTTGAAAAAAGATTGGCGAAACTCCGGTGTGACATAAAATACGCCAATGTTAAAATGATCCATCATTATGACATCCCCTCATTTATTTTTTTTACTAACTCCGCCGCAGCCGACTTTGCTTCTGTCTCTGTTTCGTGTGTTGAAACCCAAATATATTGATCATCAGTAGTTAATAAACACAATAATTCCCACGTGTTTGAGATACTAGGGATAGAAGAGTAAGCTTCTCGTGTAAGCACCCTTTCAATCATATCTGCTCTTACATAAAAACCTGGACTAATCTCAATTAATTTCATGGTGTACAACCTCGCTTTTATAAATCCTAATTTGTTTTCAGACTCCAAAAATCCATACGCATCCGTCTGCACTCACTACAAGGATAATCACCAGTAGGAGAATCAATATATGCACAATCATCGCATTTACTCACATCAATATCTCCATCATGAAATGCTTTTATTGCCATCAATAATCCATCCAAAGTTCCTCTTAAATATTGTATCTGCCCATAGTCGCTTTCAGATGTGTCTTTTAATTGCTCTAAAAGATTCTGATACATATCACTGGTATATATAAACCAAGATTTAGTTTCATTATCCATACGTCAATCACACTCCATATGTTCTCCGCAATAAGCACAATATAATGTCTTAGTATCAGAATACCTGTCGCAGCGTGGGCAACGATACGGTACATAATCGCCAATCCACTGGCTACAATTCTCACATAAAGCACTGACCGCCATTTCTAATGCGTCCACCCGCTCTTTTCCAATAATCATATCGTGAGGCTGTTCCACAGCCATTCTGCGCAAATGTTTAATTGCAGTTGTTCTGTCAATCATCCTCTCACTCCGCTTCCCAAGGTTTAACGGCAACACTTTCACTTTCTCCGTTTCCATCAGTAACCCAAAGTTCAATTTCAACCTTATGAATCTGTACTAATTCCGCAATCTTATCCACATCACACATCTTAATTCTATCCATAACTTAAATACTCCTTATAAACCTCTCATGTCTAACCAATAATCCCAAAGATAATAATCACGACTAGGGCGATGTTGTTCCCATAACTCTTTTTCTTGCTTCGCAAAATCTAAAGATGTGAATATTCCTATAATTTCACTGCCGTCAGTTCCCGGCTCACCACAAAATAATACATGCACATCAATATCATCCGACGGTAAAGCATCATTTATCGCCGAAAGAAGAGAAGAGTAAGACCCTAGCGGATCATCCGTGCGATAATGACATCTAGTCGATATATAATTCATTAACTTTGCTTTACTTATTAAATCACTCATCAGTTTTTCTCCTGTCCCAATATTTTAACATCTGTTCCCAACAAGCCACACCACCGGGATTTGGACAACAGGTATCCGCAAAGTCGCAATATAACGTCAACCAACTATCAATATCGTTATAATTGCAAGCACAGTTATCATCAAATAATTCAGCCAACACACAGGCCATCTCATGATTATTCATTGTTAAGTCCCCATAATATATTTCCGAATAATTAAATAATCTGGAAACATGTCATAACCAGTTTTTTCATTGTCTGGAAGATTCCAATCAATTTCATCGCAATAATTAAAAATATTGTCAAGCGCGGCCAATGCTTTTTGTTTAGCATCTAGACCGTCTAGTTTGCCATCAACAGATGGAAGATTTAAGAGTCCTCTAACTGCATTTTCATGCTCAATTAAAAGAATTTCAAAATCATCATAATATGAATATCTGTTTATTACATCTATAGCATCTTGTCTGCGAATCAAATCATCACTCATCGCCATCCCACTTGCCAACCTTCCATCTATCTTTCTTGGTATACATTACCATGTTAGAGCAGGTGTCTTCTTTCCACTCTTTTAAATCTACGCTCTCTGTAAAAGCTATTAATAATGAAACATCCTTTTTTAAATCGAAGCACATACTTATTGTTTGATTAATCCACATTTTCACCACCATCCAAAGTCAATCCAAGCTGGTCAGCTGTTACCGGAGATCCATCTGCATTTAGCATCACAGTCATCGACCTCTGATAAGCCATTTCATATATAAGATATACAACACTTGTATTTTTATCAACGGCATAGTAATACCCGTAACCGCTATTGATTTCATATATATTTGCTACATTGGTTTGCCGAGTAGGAGACTTTCCGCACCCAGTGAGTGTAAGTAAAATAACCGCCAAAATAATACTTATTTTTTTCATTTGTTTTCCTCTCTATGTTATACGAAACAATTTTCCACAAGAACACAAGATGCAAACATTATTCTTTCCTTCAACCTTTTCAAGTCCTTTCCTCTCGAAAAGAGCGTCGTAATATTCAAAAGATTTATTACAATATGGACATCTATACCATGTTTCACCGTGAAAAGTTTTTTCAAATTTCGCTTTTTCTATATAATACATTTTTAATTGACCCTCATGTCTGACCCACAAGACGGACAAAAATTAACTGGATAAGCAATACATTGATTACATACAGAACAATAGAAGATGCTTGGACGTTCACCCATTGCTTCATGGTCAAGGTACGCCCTTTTCCATGTGCCTTTCTTGCGCTCCGTCTGTGCTTCAGCCAACACATCCGGGTCTATATTCCAACGCTCATACTCTCCGCATTCACCGCAATAACAATTTCTGTCGTCATCTATATCTATAAGCCTCATTCTTTCACCTCAATTAACGGACACCAAGGTTGCCTTTCATCATCTAAATTATATGTTCGATAAAACAGTCTACCCTTCTGGCTCTTTGCTCGGCATTTCCAATCTGACTGACTTTTGCTATGAAACCAGTAGGGACAAGACCAACAGCCTTTCGGCATTTCTATGTTAATTTGTATCATCGGTCTTCTCCTCATTATCTCTATGTATAAATTCTGTCCAACCTATAAGAATTCCGAAGTTTATTGCTACCAACGCTAAAATACCAAATACAAGAAGAAATCTAAATAATAAATCAATCATAGTTAATCCATACGCCTAAAACAAAACCAAGAGCAAAAGTTAGAATTGGTATCATAATAATCAGCATCACACATTCACCACCTTGCTATAACCGCCGCAAATGTTAAGAGTCCGAATACAACAATGAATCCCAGTAATAAATCAATCATAGTTGGTAGCCTTCCTTCCACACCACGCACAGTATGGAGTCTTGCTGTCGGTGTGCTTACCACATTTCATACACTGGTATGGAGAGAAGTCTCCGAGCCATGTGGTGGTATTATCTGCCAGTTCAAATTTTATGGCGTCTTGCATACAGCTACTGCAAGGTTCTGAAAGCACTAACATGCCTTCGTATTTACAGAGTCTGCAAATTTCATAACTAGCCATTGCTTCTCCTTTCCGGTTTACTGCAAAAATCATTAGCATACATTCGACGACTATTAAAATTATAATTGAACGACTCAATTGTACATCCATAAACCCCATTGTCTGAGCTATACTTGCAGTCTTTACACCGAATCACGGGAACTGCATCAATGGTTGGAGCATCATCTATTCATCCGCAAAAATCCATCTTGCTGTATATGTGGTCATACTCGCATGACCTTACTTTGCCGTGTAGTTCTTTCTCGCAGTCTGCGCAGTCGTCTTTCATGCCGTAATCAGCTTTTAATGCATCCGCATCAATCAAGCGTGACATTTATATCGCACCCCCTCAAATAACCTATCTCCTCTATCGCCTCTCCAGTAACGATTATTGATTGTACTTCTTTTCAATCCAGTGATTTGTGCCCATTCTGTAATATTATGGCTCTCACCATTCCACTCGATTACGATACTGTTCCTTCGATTCTTGTCCTGTTCAAACATTGTCAACCATCTGCAATTACTCGGTTCGTAATCTCCATTACTGTCGATTCGGTCAATCGTTGCTCCATCGAAATATGGATTATCGTTCACCCATTTCTCGAAATTCTGAATATCATGCCATTCATCGCAGACCTTAATACCTCTGCCACCGTAATACTTATAACTTGCATCTTTGGGTCTGTAGCACCTGCTCATCATGCAACGATAGCTGTTATACCAAGGCTCTTTATAAAATGTTCGTCCCTCAATCAGTCTCATTGCTCTCACCCCCTCAGTACACACGCAGTCATAGGACAGTATCCGTTCTTTAATGCATATGGACACATAATATCTTTTATGTTGCAGATATACATCACTTTCACCTCTCAATCGGTATTTTTAACTTTGATAGGAATCCACATATTCGGGTTAAAATTTAACTCATATTTATACTTGCTGACATTACTTTCAGAAGTGATATCCTCTACGACATAAGTGACGTTGTCGCTTAACCCAATAAAATGCTTTTTATAATTTCCATTTTCATCTTCAACTGTAATTTCAAGCTGATTAGGATCTGACTTTTCATGAATGGACATTTTCCCAGTCATTTGAAGTAGCACATCCCCTTTGATGCAATTTATAACTGTGATTTGTCTGACGTTATTAAAATTATCCGCTTCTTTAGATAGGTTATATGACACCTTGTCGGCTTCTCGACAGCCACATAAACCAATCCCAAATGCGAAAAAACAAAAAATTAACACTAAAAATTTACTTTTCATTCGCTCTCACCTCTCATATCTTGTGATATAAATCAACTCTGCACCGATTACAAAGACAGATTATTGTCACCTGGTTTGTATTTCCGTTGCTATAATTGAAACGAATCCGAACCATGCTAGAATCATCTTTGGAGAATTTTCCACATCCACCGCAAGTCCCGTATCTGTCTGCACCTTTAAGGTCTTGTAAATATTTAATTTCAATCATCGCTCTCACCTCTTATGTTTGCGATTGCATTATTCATTGCATTTTCAATTGCCTTAATTCTGTCTGGGTTATTACCAAGAAAAATGGCAATCTTTGTATCAGCTATTGCCTTTTCTTTTATTTCATCCTCTGTTTGACAAGAAGAATAACTTTCATAATATGTCATTCAATCTTACCTCTCATGTCTGCACCGCAAGTAATTGAGATTGTTTTGTCGTCTGCGGTATAATACGGCGCTGTAATTGTTGGGGCGGAGGACGGTGATGACCACCAGTATGTTCCATGATGATAATAACCATCATTCCATGCTTCATTTAATAGCTTCTCAAGTTCATCTTTTGTAAATTCTATTTTCCCATTTTTATTTAATGTAAATACTTTAACCATTTTCCTCACCTCCATATAGCTCCGGGAGTTCACGCCATGCTTCAACTTCATCGTTCCTTAAAAAACCACCACAATGGGGGACTGTATACCAATGTTCTTCAGAATAATAACCAGTAATAATCCACCCATTATCCAACTGAATTTGAACCCTATAAGGATATTTTGGCAACCTCTCGCTGCAAGGAATCCAGTGCGGGTCTGCGGATGGTAAATCTTCAATGATATTTCGAGCCAATCTTACTCCGCACCGAATTGCACCCATTATATCATCAAACGGCGGAGTCCCTTTATTGATTTCCTTTTGTAGTTTATCTATCGCTACTTGCCTATCAATTAAATCACTCATCGCCCTCACCTCCGTATGGCTCCGGGAGTGGCATCCATGCGATAACCTTAAAATCAGGAAACGCATATTTCATGTTCCAGTCCCACTTACCATCATACGTACAAGCTGTAACGGTCATCCTTTCGCCCTTAACCTCTACTGTAGCAATGACATAATCTGACCTTTTTCCAGTCCCCAACTTCTTTAAAATTCCTGCGTCTTTTTCCTCTGGCAACTTCTCACTACATGGAATCCATTTCTGCTCTGGCTGTAACGACATCAGTCTTGTTACATCCTTATCCGTATGTCCATCCCAATGCTTTGCTTTTGGCAATACTTCGCAGTCAAACACACCCCAATGTTTTATGCTGTAATGATACGTATAACTTCCTTCGGGCGTATCTATTCCAACAATAAACCAATCACCGCCAAAACACGTCTCTCCATCTTCATGCTTTAACGACTTCCAAGCCTTGTCTTTATAGGCTTTGACAAGAGCCGCAAATAAATACATTCTCTGCTCATACAAGTCGTTAAATGTGTGGAAACCATCCGATAAGTCTTCAATGTCATTGACATTTGCAACTGCACATATAGCACTTAATCTTTCCATCTCTACGTCTGTCATTCATCATCACCTCACGTGGTCGTGGTCTGCTGAATATTTGTAATCTCTCAGCGACATTTCTAAATCCCGTTCCGCTTCACGTTCCATGAGTCGCATTCTGTTGCCATTCTCATTATATATGCGATATTCAAGCATCCAAGTCTTGTATGCGACCTGTGGAATGTCAATCATTATGCTCATCGCTCTCACCTCTCCTCTCAAATCTGCATACTCCCAAGCAACAACCTCTTACATCAATTAGAATCCCTTTACGAACCTCCTTGGCTTCATCTGCCGTAAGCTGTCGTAGTGGAACGTAGTATATGCATTCATGGCAGTTCATTTGGTATCACCTTCTTCAATGTCAATGATTGAGAACGCTTGGCAGATGCCATTACTTACGGCGTTTACAAATTTCTCATCGCTCGACAGTTCATCATATCCGAGATGGACAAGTATGCCGTGAAGCACTTCATGACAGATGGATTCTTTCTTAACTTGATCGTCTAATTCCTTGTTTATGTTTATGATTGCCTTGCAGAAATCTATCTGTCCAAAATGCGTGTCGATGTTAAAGTTATCCTCGCACTCAATAACTTTATGTGCTATTCCGCAGATATTAACTTTCATTCGCTCTTGTCCTCCTCGCCAATATATGGCAACCTCGTATAAATCTCTATCGCCTCGAAATATTCTCCACAATTAGAACAATACGGAGGTGTTATAACATAATCATTAAATATGTGAATACAGTTTGATGCTCCTTGTAATTCAATCGGTTTATAATCAATCGTTCCGTTTATCTTCGCTCCACAAGCTGAACATACTGGAATAAATTTAATTGTTGCCATCGGTCTCACCTCTCATGTTCGTGCCACAAATGGTACAGAAATTACATTCATCATCCTCTTCAACAACATGACCGCATTTTGAACAAATGCGAATTTTAATATATACATTTGACCCTATTGCAATCGGAACATATCTTTCCATTATTCACCTCTATTATTACTTGTAATTAAATTCATCACCTGTTCCAAATAGAAATAATAATATTATAGATAACGTTAACATGGCAATTATCATTCGCTCTCACCTCTCATGTCTTTCTTGGAGCTTCTGCGAAACAATCGTCTTGTCCGTACTTTTTCTCGCCTCCATGCCCAACTCCGATGATTCTGCGCCCAACACGCATAATTTCTGCTGAATTTATCCTCTTCTGTTTTCTTTTTGTGAATATTGCTTTTCATTGCTTCATTCTCTCATATCTTCCACACCAATGCTGTGCAGGACATTCTCCGTATTCGCACTCTGGATGCCACACCTCGCAACTGCACTCATAATTTGCATATTTCACCATTGCTACCCTGTCATCATCATCAAGCCAATCCATTTCACGGTTACCTCTGTAACAGCTGTCCAATTCTTTGCACCGATTGACCCGCATATCAACAAATTCAAAGCTGTCGAACGCTTCACTGTCCCTTGCATACGCTTTTGCCTGTCCTGCCGTTTCTGCAAACACAACTATACTATATCCGCTGTCTCCATTTCGGTCAGATGCCTTGTATGCTTTCATTCGCTCTCACCTCTCATGTCCGCTTCGCAATCGCTCACATAATCCTCAACTTGATCCATAATATGCGTATATACAAGCAATGCTATTTTTGTGTCATTAAATAACTGCATACAAGCATCATGTATTGTTCTTCTTAACGGTATTATTTCAATCACATATTGTCTCATCGCTCTCACCTCTCATATCTGCACCACAGGAAGGGCAGAACTTCCACTTTGCTCTTGTTGCTATTGACTTCGCATGTCCCTTTGTCTTGTAACCTTCACCGCATTTCGAGCATACAATGTTATGTGTCTTATCTGCATTGACTCCCATTTCAACCCACCAACCCTTCTTGCATTCTGGCTGTGCAACTGGCACATCACTTATTACATCCAATAATCTCATGCCTCTCACTGTGTAATTACCATAATCGTCAAATATCGCATGTGGTATATTTTTCTTAACAGCATCTATAATATCGTCCCGGTAAACTAAATCGTATTTATTCATCATTTAGCATCCCCACGGAAGCGGCTTTTCCATCCATGCTACAACATTTTCTTTTTGCCAACCGTTTTTCTTTTCATATCTTGCAACATCGGTTTCATAATATACCGCACAATTCCACCCATACACTCTCCTCGTAACTAAATATGTGGCGTCAAATGCGGGTAATTTTCTAGAACACTCATTCCACTGACCTTCAAGAAGTTTATCAAACACTTCCTCTTTAATCCGTCGCACCAAATCATCGGTATCAACCTTTACTTCTGCAACAACTTTGCTCGTTAATGATACAGATTTCATATTTTTTATGTCATCCTTCATATCATCAAACATATCAACAGCGTCCTGGTTATCTATCTTCTTGGCTGCAACAATATATTCATCTATAATCTCAATAACATCATTTTTATGAACTGTTCCTGTATAATAATTAGCCATCAATTTTACCTCATCTATACCATATATACGATACTAAAACTCCAACAAAGAAACCAATTGCAATAAACGAAACATTAATCATTGTCATAGTCTTTTTCCTCATATGGCCTCGGCAACTTCATCCATGCCACAACATTTGTTCGTAGTGGAAGATCAAATATGCTCCATCCCCACTTATCAGATTTTCCAAGCCCCCACATATTATTTGTCCATCTGCATTCATGCTGACTTTGAGCATCTGTACATACCCAATATGTTTCTCGTTTATGCTCTGGCAACTTTTTAACACACGGGATCCAATTTGGTTGTTCAAAAATTGGAAGATTGTCAATCGAATCAAACAAATATGTATAATTTGCATATGATGTAAAACCACCATCACTATTAACCTCATTTATAATTTCAAGAACTTTGTCGATATCGGCATATCTAGTCATCAACATCACCTCTTAAATCTGCACCACACTCATTACAATAATTACCAAAGCCACAAGTATTACCGCAAAATGGGCATTCCATATTTCCATCTTCATCGACCAACCATCTACCATTTTTCCGCTCTTGCTGTGCAGATGGAATCCTCTTCAGCTCAATGATGCATCTGTTAAAGGCAACCATCAAAGACTTATATGCGGTTGCTTCTTTGTCCAGACTGTCAATGAACATCTGCATCTTATCAATCGCCGCCTGTCTACTGATTAAATCATCCATAACATGTTATCTCCTTTATAAATTCATTTATCGCATCGTTTACGCTCATGTGTTGATGGCTTATTCTGCTGTATACTATGTTATTGTTTTCCTTAAAATAACATTGTTTTCCATACCACGCCGATGTGATTAACTCAAACATATCCCACTCACCATCTTTTTTAGATTCAGTTTCTAATTGTACAGACGGCAGTCTAACTAATGCGGTTGCACATCTCAAAGCGAGGTCTGCCATTTCACCTTTTAGTTTAGGAAGAAACGGCTTGGTTGCTTTATTTAACGCATCAATCGCAGCGTTTCTGTCAATAAAGTCACTCATCGCTCTCACCATCCATTCTCGCTCCGCAGTTCGGACAGAACCGCCATGACGGCTTCATCATAATTGTCTCAACATGGAATGGTAGTTTGCACTCGGAACATATATAGCGTGTTTCGTAATAACAGTTGTTGTCTGGAAGCCAACGCCCCTTCTTCCGCTCTGGCTGTGCGGGTGGCACGTTTTTAATTTCCTCTATCGAATAATAGATTCCTAAACGAAAGCTGTCTGATGCAACAGTCTTCTCTCGCAGTTCCGTTAATGCATCAATCGCCTCCTGTCTGCTAACACAATCCAACGCATTAAACTGTGTTGGCTGTGCGTTGGTTTGCGTTGGATGTACGCTAGGTAATTTCTGTATAAAATCTGCATCTACAACTTCTAAACTGAAGTGTTCGACTCCATCCCAACAGGCTACGAAATGACTGGCATTTAAGACCTGTTTTCTGCTGATTAAATCATCTGTGGTTCTATCTTCGTCATTTACCCCTGTTTCTTCGTCATTTGCCCTTGTTTTGGTGCAGATAGAACCATTATTGCCAAGATTCTGCTCTAATGCCCTCACCGCCATGCTCAACGCTTCCCGGCGTTCGTCACCGTGGATCCCGTCAAACTGTGAGTCGGAGATTCTATGTAAAAGTTCAATTGCTCGTTCGTTTGTCATCATAATCTTCTCCATCTTATTACCAAAAGTCTCCGTCACTAAATCTATAACCATCTATGTTTCTCACATCGTAAGAAAAATTATCTTTGTTATCACGGCAGTTCTTATCTTTCTGATGCCACTCCACCTTTTCAATAAAATCCTCATACGGCACAATACGGTCATATTCATCCATGATTACAAAGTCGTTGCTTTCAACAGTATATTTGTACAGCCAGTCCTTCACCTGTGAATAGGTATTCCACACTACTGGTGGGTCATTCCATAAATCGTTCTGACTCTGAAAATGAAACCGCCAACCGCAGGAAACCTTCCCGATGTGGATAGGAGAGGAGACTGATGGTCTGTTTCTTACTGCGTAATAATTTGTTCCCATATTATTTCTCCCTATGAACATTGTGAATCGTCAGCCAGATTAACATAACTCCAAGAAGGATTATGTCTTGCGTATCACCAATAGAAAATTTTGCCAAAATCATAAACAACATGACAAGCGCCTCTATTAGAATGTCTCCAATTGTGTCTATAAGCAATTCTATATATTTCATTTATTAATACCTCTTTTAGTCGGGAAGTTCGGAAAACTATTCTCATATTCTCTTAACGAATCCGTATTCTTAAAAGTAACCCACATGAGAAGAAACCCTAAACACGTTACCTGCTCTGGATATTCCCCAATAAATGCAGCAATTACCATAAGTATAACAATCATTATTTCCACATAAGCCAATATTATCCCTCCGTTTCAAGTACTACCCACTCGATTCCGTCTGGCATATTAAACGATTCAATAGCATCAAATGCACTTAAAATAAGAAATGATTCATATTCCTCGCTCTGATAATTCGGGTACGCATAAAACATATAATCGGAAGCGTTCGGCTCAGTATATTCATTTCCCTCGCAGTCCTTCTGCGGCTGATTCTTTCCAAATTTTAATTCTTTATCTAAAAGTGCAGCATAAACATGTGCTGAGATTACATCGCTAAACCCCTCAAACCATTCTCGGTCTTCTTCATAAGCCTTAACATCACTAATTAAACAATAACCTTTCTTAATATAATCGGTTGAAGGAAGTCGATTTATAGCCAACCACTTAACTTCTGGCATACACTTTCCTTCCTTTTCCCAATATTCATACTCAAATTCGGTACGAAGTTCATCCGATATTTCTTCTTCTTTAATGGTAGTAAATCTTTTGTGTAAATCCGACGCAAACGATCTAGACCTATATACAGCTGGATGTATGTCACCATCGGCATCGTATAGTCCCCAAGGATAAAACTTACCGTCATGCTTATAGCCAAGATAATAGTTGTAATAATAACTCATAATTTATTTACTCCTTAATCAAGTATCCATATAATAATCGACACAATAATAAAAAGAACAATTTCGATTATACCGGGAATAAAGACTTGCCACCAACTCCAGTCGATTACTCCCACGAGTTTTAACACAATGAAAATAATCTGTAAAATTCCAAGGATTCCAATGCCACTAGATAAATTATTACTATTTGAACTCACATTATCTCTCCTTACCATTATAAGATCCGCATCTTCATCAAAGCCTGTTGAACATTCATAAATAAAATCAGATTCAGAATCTATATGTTTACCAAATAACTCTGTTATAATATCCTTTAATTTACTCATAGTATTTGCCTCTTAATAAACATAATTATCAGAATTGGAACGCTGAGACTCGAACTCAGACCTTCGGCGGTGCTTCCGCCGACGTGCTTCCATTAGACACCACGTTCCTAGCTGTAATCTTATCCTTCCCACCTGTTCACGGTTAGCTACTCCGTCCCGCCCTTCAATACACTATGCTACACGCACCCTCGGCGGTATCCTTCAGATTACAGTCGCAGAATCCCACGCGCAGATTCCGCTATACTCTCCCCACAACCAGCCTATGAGGGAGCGGCGTATTGGTTTAAAGTCTAAAACTGGATTGGACTGAACCCCATCTCCTCTAATAACCTCCTGGGCGGAACCCAGTGCTTCAATTCGACAGGACTGTAACCGCAGACGAAGTGCCTCGAAGAGGGCTGATAAGAAACTAGCTTCGATATTTGGACTTCTACCTACTTGTTGTTTCTTTGCTGACGTGACCAACGCCCGTACGTTTTAATAACGTCAAACGCACAAATCCGGCTACTCCCGGCAAGGATTTGCACCTTGCATGAGCCGCTAACATTAGTGTTGTTATGCTTGTTCACTCTTTACAACAATAAGCGTCTACCTATTCCGCCACGAGAGTACTTTTCACAAATCATATAGAAACTAAACTCAAACTCGCATCTCTTGCTTACGAGGCAAGTGTTTTAATAATCGCTGTTTCCCAATCGACAGCGCGAGTATTAAACTATAACCGTCGATATGATTTGGAAAATCGGAAGACTGGGACTCGAACCCAGAACCTATCGGTTATAAGCCGATTGCGCTCACCTATTGCGCCATCTTCCGCAATATAATTTAATTTTACAAACTTAAATATAACTGCTGTAATTGTCGATCAAACTCATATTCCTCTGCCATCTTTATATGCATTTGTTGATTTGTCCTTGGTTTTTGCAGCCTAATTATTGTTTCTTTTGCAGTACATTCCTCAACTCGCAACAAACCAACATATCCATTTTCAATACAATACAAACCAAATAAATCAATTTCGTTATTCTTATATTTTCTAGACGTCTTTTTATGTGGATTGGTAATATTAGTGCAAAACTTCATTACTCCATCCTTAACAAATTCCGTTGTTTTTACCTGTATTCGTAAAAACTTATCATTAATATTTATAACCAAATCGTATGGCTCATTATCTCCAACAGGTATTAATGTTGTAATATTTCTTTTAACAAACTCTGTAGTAATTACCTGTTCCCCAATCAATCCAATTTGTTTTGTCCTAGACGACAATAATATCTATCCTTTATCTAAAAATTATTGCATGGTTTTTTGGCGAACTTATCTGATGTAAAAACCACGCAGAAAATTATCCAAGTCTCTAACACTATCGCAGTTAAAAAGACCAATACTTACAGCGGACAAAGATATGTACACTACTTCGCCAAGAGGAGAGGGCGGGATTTGAACCCGCGTGTGTTTTACCACAATCGGATTTCAAGGCCGATACCATAAGCCAGACTCGGACACCTCTCCATATGCCTGTCTTTCCAGGCTGTCAACCAAGTTATCGTTATTTCGACAGAACATACTTCCTAGGATTTTCTGTTCCTCGTAACGACTTTTCCTGCGGAGGGGGACTGGTAACTCCATCTTGACGGAACGACAGGATTTGAACCTATACTCGACTTTGTCGGCAGTTTTTCCCGGGCAACACCAATCCTGTCTGCTTTACCAATTAAGCTACGTTCCGTGGCCGCTTTAAGGTCAGCGAACCGCACATCTCGCATGTTTGGCCTGTTATTTTCGCTGTCTGTTTTTCTGAAAGCCGTGTACTTTAGTTTTCTTACTTTACAGGCATTATGCTACTTAACACTGGGTGCGCGATTATTTGCTCTCCACCCCGCATCGGAACGGCAGGACTCGAACCTGCGACACAAATTCCTCTAGCCAACTGAGTTACGTTCCGTAAGTAAACTGGCATTATCGCCCTCAAGCCATCATCACATATGCTGTGCAGTTTCTGAATAAGGAATGATTTCATCATTACGTTGCTACCGAGTGATTTAAGCGTAAATCGTAGCCAACCTTATTCAGCATTGTCATTCTCTGTGAGAGTGTCCTGCTCCTTCTCACATCATTCGGGCGCTACCCGACCTCTTTCAGTAAGCCGACTCGAACGACTACCCCATGCCAATAGGCAAGTATGCTGTCCAATTACACCATACTGAAACTTGATACTCACGGCGTCCCGTGAGCCTTCTGCGCATTCCTGCGGAATAAGTGATTGAACAGGCTCTCTTCTTATTCCATGCGCATATACTCCCGACAAGGATTTGCACCTTGTATGTATTCAGAGAACCAATGGCATCACGGAATCGAACCGTGTCTGAATTCCTCGTCTGCCCCGACTAGCGTTTACCTTTTCCGCCACGGGAGTAATCGGAACGGCAGGACTTGAACCCGCAAGAGTAGGCTTCACTTACGCACATTACAGATTTGCACTGCACTACCTTCTCGCCATTGTGCTATGGCTGTCTTTTCCAATTTGGCTACGTTCCGAAATAGCAGAACATCTGGGAATGCTCCGCTCAACCACCGTTTTGTTTCCCAGATTTGTCGATGATTATCAGCGATACGATTACCTATCACCGCACCGCCTAGCCATAACCAAGGATCCAACCATCCATTACGGCATCCTACCAAAAGTTGTACTTGCCAACCTTGATTATCGACGCTGTTGCCTTTCTCCATTTTTAACCACCATAAAGTGGTGGCTTTACGAGCTTTCACGGGCGAGTGACCTTGCGCACTTCCGAGGGCAGTATATATGTTTTATTCTTTGTCCATTACGCTACCACAGTCGGGGCAGTATCGATAGTTTGGAAAAATTATATGAGTTCCAAAAACCCAACCGCAGTTAGAACAGCGATAAAGAGGATTTCCACCCGGACTAAAACCTCCGTGATGTTCTGGTATCCACTTGGCATGTTTGCGAAGTATTGTTTCATCATAGTTTTCTTCAACGCTCGGTGCTTCGTCTACTACGGCAATTGCGTAATCAAGCGTTGTATTATCTATTGAATCAGAAAGCATTTGATTAATAACTTTGCTCTTTTTTAATTTGTCAATCACATAGTTTTTACTGACCAACGTATCGCTCATTGTTTTATCCTTTTTAATTAACTAAACATCAGAAGCACATCTACTAATCCAATCGCTGGGTCTGTATCGTCAACAAACTCGTGAACTTTTTTCAACGTGACATCAAGCATTTCCGCAGCTTTGGGAAACTCCTCACTTTCATTGCCAAATTTCATCGCCGCAAGCGCCATGTAAATCGTAAACCATTCTTCCTCTGTAAACATATCATTTAAGTCTTTACGCATAACAAAAATCCTCCACATCTAAATCTAATATTTTAATAATGTTTAATAACACTTTACCTGTTGGTTTTCTATATCCATTGTAATACATTTCGATTGTACTTTCCGAGAGGTTTAAAGCTTCGGCCATATCCTCGATGCTGATATCTCTGTCGTCCATAATTTGCTGAAACCAATTGTCTGTCATAATTATTTCCTTTCAATTATCTAACAAACTCAGTCGCCATTGCTATATTCCGAGCAGCATTAAAATCTGCGTGAACTTTCTTTCCATATTGTTTACACTCTGGATTTACACAATAAAACTCGCGCTTATCTCTATTTCCTATCTCACCACAACAAGAACATTTCTGGGATGTATATGCCGGGTTTACAAACCTAACAACAATTCCTTTTCTTTCTGCCTTATATTTAATATCATTTTGAAGCTGATAATATGACCACTCGGAAAGAATTTTTTGTCGCTTTTTATCTTTCACATCTTTACCAAAGCCGGAGAGATCTTCCATATTGATATACTTGGCACGATTACTGACAGCAAAATCAACAACTTTCTTGCTAACCTGGTGATTGTAATTTTTAGCATAATTGCGCTCATTTTCCTTGAAGCGTTCCATTGGTTTCAGCTTTTTCTTTCTGCCGTGACCGCCGGCGGTGTAAGCCAACTGCCTGTTAAGTTTCCGGCGTTCCTCTTTAATCTGCGTTCTCTTTGAGATGAAATTATCGCCATCGCCAATCATCTGACGGATATGCTCATTAGTGTTTAAAGCGCAACACGCAGGAATTGCTTCGCCGAGATCCACGCCGACCACGGTGTTATCATTGAGCGGAATCTTTTCTACCGGCACGGAGAGCGAGAGATTAAGAATGATATCGCCATCTTTCATCTCGATGCTGCTCCCACGCACTTCATAGAATTCCTCAAATATCTTCTGAAATACTGTCCGTAGTTCTCTAGACTTATGCGGACTGCCAAAGATTAAGTGAAAGGTGATGTCGTTTGCGAACTTTATATAAATCCCTGGATCTCGTTTGCTGTAAAGATTATCAAGAAATTCCTCGTGAGTTTTGTAGTTGTGGTAGAGTCCGGCGTCTCTATGTGGATTGGCACTGCGAAGTCGCACCCAATCAATATGAACAAGTAGTGGATTATCTTTTCTATAAGATGGAAGAGAGATGTTTCCATATAACAATCCTTTTTTACAGGCGTTAGAATAGTCTTGTTTTACTCTCCTGACAAGAGTGCTTGCCATAGGTAATCCCTTAAAAAACTCAATCTCTGGACTGTATGCACTACCTTTTTTGCTAGAAGGAATTCTGCAATATAATGCACTAAGTTCTTTTCTATCATCTTTAGTTATATTTTTTCTATCAGCAGTCCACAAATCAGATATATACTGATTCATAGCCTTATTCTGTTCTTCCATTGTGTCCCTAATATATTGGCGGGTCTGTTTGATTTTATCTTCATCTCCAACAACGCGCAGTTGTACTTTTCTTGCAATAATTGTTTTATCTTTCAATGAAATTATCTCCATTATTAATCGTGTATATTCTTCCTTATTGGCACGTGACGTGAGTACTATGTAAATTTATAATACTCTCAATCCAATCAACGAAGTCATCAAAGGTGTGAGTACTATATAAATCCACAATGCTCTCAATCAAGCAACCTATGAGCTGAATCTAGGCGCTGGTGTGAGTACTATGTTAATCCACAACATTCTAAATCAGAGAGAGTGAATGGAGGAACTCTGTGATAATGTGAGTGCCATGTAAATTCACAATACTCCAAACCTCCATGCAAAAACTGTTTTACGCTCTGCAGTGTGAGTACCATGTAAAATCATAATACTCTAAACCACGATAAAGCTTTTGAGAATGCTTATGAAAGTGTGAGTACCATGTAAAATCATAATACTCTAAACCCAGGCACTATGTCTTTATATTTCGGATATAGTGTAAGTACTATGTAAAATCACAATACTCTCAATCCTCAAATCACAGGTCGGTACAGTATTAAATTTACACTTGTGTTTACATAGTATTTAATGAGTGAATAAATCCTCACTTTTTGGCTGTCACATCAACCATTACTCATAACGTAAGTTACTTTCTGTCTAGAAGTCGGCTATTTCTCCAACCTCTTAATTACATCGGCAGCAGTTAGATGCCCAACCACGACATCACCATCTTTCCGCTGGTCAACAATGTTGCCGTAGATTTCCAAAAGTCCCTCTGCATATCCATAAGACCCGAAGTGGCAGATGGCATCCCAGAGCCGGTTCTTAAAATTACCGTTCTCATCTTTGCCTTCGTAAACAATAACGATGTGCTTATCCATGTAACCATCGTGCCACGGATTCTCATCGATGCGCTCATACACATAACCATTGTCTTTGAGATAAGCCTCAAGCTTGTTAAGTTCGTAAAGTTTACCCATTATTTTTGTCTCCTCGTTTCATCTCGTTAAGCCAGTCGTATAATTTGTCGTTACACTCTTGACATAAATCCAATTGCTTACATGTGACTGACCACCCATATTCAATATTGAAAATCGGTGCTTTACCACTTTTAATCACTTCCCCGGTGATATCTACTCCGCAACGATCACAATAAGTTCTAGTCATTATCAGAACGCCTCCTTCCAAGGACTGTCTTGTATACAGACTCTGCGCCGACAGATATTAAGCAGTTCTGTAGTGTATCTACGCCAAACATCTTGGCAACGAGATATGCCGTGTATCCGTCCTTGAGAGTAAGAGTTGTGTCAACTTCAATTTTAGTTTTAAACCCGCCAGTCGCATAGAATTCTTCGATTCTTTTTTTAATCTTACCAATACTAGGGCGGGAGTTTGCTATGTGCTGCGGAATTCCAATTATTTCGGGTGAAACATAATTTGTGTACATCCCAACAATATCAGCACTAGGATAGAAGCCATACTGCTCGACAAACTCATCCTCAGAAAAACCGCTAATAGTTTTTACAACTCGTCCACGGGCAAGACCCTTGGCGGTGTCGCAAAGAACTTCGTCACCAACATGAATATGATTACATAATTCCCGTGCTACCTCAAACCAAAACTCCCGCTCTGGATTGACCTGATGTCTTACTAATGCAAATGTCATAATTTATTACTCCTTTGGCATTGTATTTATTGTGATTGTATTATTTATTACCGCAGCGACTGGTGTACAATGAAGATATTCCTTGAGCGCCTGTTCAATAATTGAATCAGCGTCATCAATAAGAAACTTATCATTAATATCAATCCAACCTCGCGAGAGCATTTTTAATGTCGTCGCACTAATCGGTTCTGGAATTTTAACATTAAGCTCTTTGGCCTGCTTCTTAATAAAATCCACATCAGATTTTGTAGGTACTACAATTGGATAGCCAGTAATTGCACTTACGAAGATCAATGTTCTTGTTTTACCAGACCTACGTTCTCCTGTAATATAAGTCATCATCTTTTCTTTTGCCTTTCTTAAATATTTGCCGAAAGAGGAGTAACCTCTCAACTTGATTTAAGTATAACACACATCTTATACGATGTCAAGTATATTTATTGGCGAGTTATGAAGTTGGTGAAACAGTCTTAATCCAATCCTCAAGAAGGCCACGCATTCTGGTACTGGGAATATAAATGTCAATCGGTTCTCCACGGCGAATTGCGGATCTCCAAATGAACTGCAACATTTCCGAGAGAGCAAAAGCATCTTCGTTGATTTGAGCATCACAGCCAGACAAAAAGTTTTTTAAGTAAGGATTATAGAACAGATTTATCGGATAAGCCACGGCCGTGCAGTCCATATAATCATTAGAAGCTTTAACATTCAGCGGAATCCGCCTGTTCTCATATGGATGAATATTGCTCTTAAACAAATCCTTATTAGAATCAAAACAAGTCCAAATAGTCGCCTTTGGTTTCCGGCGCAAGTCGTTGTGAAAGAAATTATAAGTATTCTTTGCCATTTTAATGACTGTATCCTTATTTTGCGGGTTATCATACCAAGTATGAGACAAGCTGTTTTCCTCGCCAATCCGATTTCGTTTCTCCTTATCTGATATATGAATCAGATTCCCAATGTTATCAATAGAAAGCCCGACGGTGGGAGAGCGTGAGAAATGATAATTTTCGGTACTTGTTCCTGCAACCCCAAGCTTTTCGTACTGTATATTATGCAACTTCAGATACGAGGCCATACCCTGCCCTTCAAACATATAAGTTAGAATATATACTTCACGAAATGCCAAAAGAGCATTGATAGGAAAAAGACTTACTATCGAAAGATTGCCTGTGGAGGATCTTGAATAAGCCAGCCTCGAACTCTCGCACAAATACTTCAGATTTCCAAACAGCTTTGAATTTTCCCCATCAAAATTGTGGGAGAGAAGACCATACTTTCCCGGAGCAGAGAGCATTCCGAAATCTATCATAGTCTGAAGATCCTTGGTGGAGTACTCGGTGCTTTCTTCGATGCAAGTAATTACCTCATCAATAATCAAAGTATAATCATTATCCTTAAAGAGTTGGACGATCTCTTCGGTCAGCTGATTAAACATAGCATGAGTTGAGGCAATGTTTTTTCTTTCCTTAATAAGTTGCTTGAGGTTGTCGCGCTTAGTCGAAGTGTTATCTAATAGCTGTGGCTGTACAAATTGTTTGTCGGCACACTTATGGATTATGCGATCCACTTGTTTGAGGTATGGAGTTATAAAGAAAAACTTTTTGTCGTCTCCGGCGCTGTTGATCATATTAATTGCAGCACTGGTCTTTCCAGACCCCATTACCGAATCAACCGCATAAAATCGCGTGTTTTGAATTTTACCCAAAGCCATTTTCGCACAAAACCCCCATTCTATCAGTGTTTTTGAGCATTTTTCATTTTACCCAAGAGTATATATTCTTTTTTTAAGAGAGGTGGTACTAAAACCCCAATTTATCAGTATGTTTTGAAACGATTTACCCAAAATGGGATTTTGGGATAAATCTTATCATAAGCTGATTGTAACAAAATTCTAGATAAATGTCAAATAAATATATTGTCATATTTTGGGTAAAAATTTTTTGTTATACATATATTTATAAAAATACCCGAAGTGGAGCGAGGGTATTTTAGCTAGGGTTTCAATATCTGCTGAGAATGATCAGCTATATGTATGGGGATGCTTAAATCCCCATATTAATATCTAATATATGAAATTAAAACTAAAATTTTATATTTGTTATATCTTAACCAAGGTACTAAAATACTCTCGCCGTTTTTGGGTAAAACTTGTTTGTAACATATGATACAGGGAAGTTAATTTTTCAGATAACGCCTACGGCGGCACTTAACAAAGAAAGGCCGGGGATGGTGTGGGGCGGAGATGGTTGGAGAGCTGAGGTTGGTCACAAGGATCTACCGCAGGGCGAATGCCCTTTGCTTTATTTCCTCTGCTCGAAGTTCGTGCGCTACGCTTACTCCTTCTTGCTATCGGAAATATTATTATTTGATAAAGATGGGGTCAAAAACAACACTTTACTATATATATGTAAAAGTTTGTTTCTAACCCCAGTTTAGATTACTAAATACTGAGGATTTCCAGTCGGCAGCGCCAGGCTGGTGTTCTAATTTTCTTTTTAAGAGCGGAGCGAAGCGACTAGGTAGTTGAGATTCTTGGCAGAAATATGGATCTTGGCTTGTTGGAGTCTTTGGGAGTAGTGGTTCTGGAGTGGGAGATTGGTTTTGAGTTTGAATGTATCCCCCTGGTGTGGTTAGCATAAGTGGGTAATAAAATTTATATCGGTGACAATTTGTGATAATGGTGGGAGATTTTAGATTGATTGTGGTTATTTCAGCTTAATGGTGGTGATTAGGTGGAAGTTTTTGAAACGGTTCTAAAATGGTTCAATTTTGGTATAAAATGAAGTGTTTTTGCGATAAAATCGTTGAAAATGGTTTTAAAATGGTGCAAAAATTCTTGATTTTGAGGGGTTAAAAATTGAGAAAAATTAGGGGAAACCGCAATTTTGTGGGGTTGGTGTGTGGATGAACCGGCTGGGGGCGCTGCCGGCGGAGCCCGCTGATCAGTGGGTTTTAAGGATCCCGGGCACGGATCCGGGCCGCCTCAAAAGTAAATTGTGAAAAATTGCGATTTTTGGCAATATAAACGGGATATAATCCCGGGCCGCGGATCCCGGGCCGCGGATATAATCCGGCCCGCCGGGAAAACATACAGAAATACAAATTATTTTTTGTTTTCGCGCTGCTATAATGTTTTGACGGGATCCCGGCCGCGGATCCCGTCACCACTTATTTTTTTATTTCCATATATCAAAAAGCGCGTCACTTTTCCGGGATCCTTTACAGATACAAAAACCTGGAATAAAAAAATAATATGTTTTAAGGATCCCGCGCGTTATTTTTTATAATAAGTAAATAAACATATTGACACTATAGCAATAACATGCTATTATAATCGAACAATTTAATATTTTAATAATTCAATAGTTAAAACAATAAAAACAATTATTTTTATTGTTAATCAATTTCAAAATGTGAGGTGATAAAAACATGAAAACAACTATTAATTATGCACAGACTGTTTTTACAGAAATAACAAGCGCGAAAAAAGCTTATTTTATCGTTAGAGCCTTAAAACGTGCCGGCCGCTATAAAATTATTATCCCGTATAAAATGAATAACGGCAAAAAAACATATTATATTTTTTACTATAATTACATTGTTAAATAGTAAATAAATATAGTACATATCAGAACACTATAAACAATAATAAATATTAATGAGGTGAAAAACATGAAAAAAAGAATATTAAATGAAAAACAAATTGCAATTATTAATGAATTAAAAAACAAGCCCGTCAATGAATTATTGTTTCATTTTAGTTTAGGAAATACTAAACTTCCTTTTATGAACTATGGTACACCGGCCGTTATGACTTGCCCGGCGGCGGCTTGTAATAATTGTAGCTGTTGTGATTTTTGTTATGAGGTAGGAATAGAAGACGCGCGCACAACTGTTTTCAAAAATAATTATGAAAATATCTTGTTATGGATAAAGGATCCGGCACGTTTTGAGCAACTTTTTGATAATGCATTAAAATTGTATGCACTGGAATGTAAATTGACGGGCCGGCCCGCTATAATGAGATTAAATGAAAGTGGTGATTTTTTTAGTATTTCATATACAAAAATGATAATCAGACGTATTACAGAAAATACAGATATTTTCTTTTATGGATATACAAAACAATGGATTGACAAAAGATTTGATTTTATTAGTGATTTACAGTTTCATGCATTAAATAATTGTAATATCATGTTTTCAGCGGTTGACAATATCCAGGTTCCGGAAAAGTACAAAAAGTATTATAAAATTGCATATACTGGAAATTTAGAAAAATCATACGAAATTATAGAAACCGGCCGCGCAATTCACTGCTGCGGAAACTGTGAAAAATGCAATATTTGTGTTTATGGATCCGGTAATGTATGTTTTGTAATTCACGGAAAAAAAGGGATTGACAAAATCCCGGAAAAAGTCAATTTCCCGTATGTTAATGCGGCCGGCCTTAAATGTGAATTGCCACGATATGTTAATAAAAACAATACACATTTTTATAAATCTAGCGCGACGACGTTTCAAGGCGTACGGGATATTATCTGTAAAAAGATATTAAACAAAAATGATTATGAAACGCGCACAACTATGTTATATGAAACTTATAAGCTTTATCGCGCGGGAAAAATAGAAGTATACAAAAACGGTTTTGTTATTAATATGTGAGGGCAAAAAAATGAAAAAAATATTCTTTATTATTGCGTTAACTGTTTTATTCTTTTGTACTTGTTTTTATCGCGTCGCGGGCCGCGTCGAATATTTCGACGCCGGCCGGGCCGTCATAATTGACACAACCGGGAATATATGGGAATTGCCGCCGGCCGGATTGAATAAGAACGATATAATTACATTCTACAATTTTAACATGTTAACGGCCGGAAAACATAACGACGTAACACTAGTACATACAATACAAATTGATAATAGCATAGACTTTGAATATTAAAACATACGGCCCGCGGGCCGTATGTTTTTTTAAGCGGATCCCGCGCGGGATCCTTTTTTTTGTCATATAATCCCGGCCGGCCGTCACTGGAATTATAAAAGAATAATACTGATTAATTTTATTTTTTTGTGTTCATGATATACCAAAACATTATTATATATCTATTCCAGGCCGTTACAATTTCAAAATAGCATTGAATAGAGTACTCTTTACATTTTTTTTATTATCATGTATATTTTTCATTTTTACGTAAACGTGTATATGATTTTGCCCGCTATATATATGATATATGCATGCACACTTTTTGCGCGGCAGAGGCCGGATCTGCGCAGCGCATTTTTTATTTTATGCTGTATAAATTTAGATTGTTTTTATGTAAACGTGTGTATGATTCCTGGCGTATATATATTATCGCGATTTTAAGTCTTTGCCGGCGGCGGTCGACGTCGTGCGGGATCTCTTTGAGGCAGGATCTTTTTTGAGGCAGGATCTTTTTTCTGTTCGCGGCCGGCAGAAGAGGCTGACCGCACCAGAAGATCTGCCAGGACGGGATCTCTTTTTTTATGCGTAAGTCTTGAACACGCGCAGGATTCCGGGCGGCTGCCGGGAGACTGAAATATGTGCAGGATCTTGGCCGGGCGGGCGGCTAAAAGCCGCGCATGGATTCCGGCAGCAGCAAATGATAACGCGCGCATAATCCTGGGCTGGCGGGCCTGGCTATTGACCGCGTGATGATCCCGAACATATCGCCGGCGGGCAATAATTAGCGGCCTGGCGGCGGGAGGAGGAGTACTGCCGGAGGCGCGCAAAACATGCAGCTCTGGATCTTTGCCGGCATATAATATTATTAGATATATATATCATAAGTAATAATGATTGATTATCAATAATAAAACAATAGTTTAATGATCATAGTATAATAATATATTAGTATAATAAAAAATATAATAATGACTATACTGATGCAGTATTAATATTAATATAATTAAAAAATCAATTAATATATAATATGTTTTTAAATTATGTATTGACATTATAGAATTACAGTAGTATGATTCTTATAGAACATGATAACGAGCAAATAAACTAATATGGAGGGCATTACATGAGTATTACTGAAAAAAACATGATTTATGAGTCTTTACGCAGATATTTGCCGCGTAAGTTAGCTTATCGTTTAACTATTATTATCGCTAGATAGAGGAGGCGATATTATGACAATTGAACAGGCTGTGAAATGCTTAAAAAGACTGAATAATTCTTTTATTGAAGAACAGAAGCACCATGAAGATGCAGGCCGTAGATCCTCTGCAGATTATTTCCGCGGATGTGCTATGGGAGTAGAACAGGCGGCCCGATTAATTGAGATGTATGTCCTGGGTAACGATCCAGATTCTAATGATAACTGAATGCTTTTTACTAGGCCGATTTACCATCTCTATATAATAAGGTTTATGTTATGTCCAGAATAATATCAAAGATAAAAAATATAATTAAAGCTACAAATAATACATACAATTACAATCAAAACAAAACACTTAAAGAAGTTATAAATTATTTCAATATAGGCGACGACGATAAAATCATATCTGTTCTTGTAGATTTATATTGTTAAGTGGAGGGATTTTACTATGAAGACAGGTTTTACATTCCAGCTTGGCCACAAAGATATCTTTATTGAGACATCCGCTAAAAACAAAACGCGCAATCTAGCGCGCAGGATCTTGAATAGAATGCAGATCCCGGATTGTCCAGCGGCGATACATGAAATGCTGTATCACATGGAGAGAGCTATTCTGACGGAAAAAACACTTTCCGACGGAAGAGTACTCTATGATATTTCCGGATGTGCCGCGGGCAGCCGCTGGCATATATCGTGCCTTGCTGATAATGATTCTGTGGTAGTTATTAAGTTATAGAGAGAGTTTTACTCTCTCTTTTTTTTGATTGATTAAAGCTGGATCTGTCCCGCTGGCCGGATGTGTTTTGCTGGCGTCCGGTTCACAAGGGAAATGAAGATTTCCCGCTTTTACAAGGGAAATGAAAATCCGCGGCGACTTCACAAGGGAAATGAAGATTCCTGGAGCCGGTTTCACAAGGGAAATGAAGATTCTTTATATTGGTTTTACAAGGGAAATGAAGATCCTGGCTCACAAGGGAAACGAAGATCTGCCGCCTATTACATATAGTCTATATAATGTCCGAAAAAATATTTTATAAAATTGTGAAAAACTATTTGACATAATAAAGAAGGCGTGATAAGATACTATTGTAAACAGTTAATAAACACATAAAAAACGGAGGTAATAATAATGACAAGAAAACAGTATACCAATAAGATGCAGAATTTAATGCTGGCAATCTATAAGGATCCTCAAAGCCGCTTTCCAAATGATTATAAGATTGGAAAGGCAATCAGAGAGTTTAAGCGGAATGCAAAAAATGTTCCGGGCAATTTCGGAAGCTACAAAGCAGCTTGGGATTGCGAACCAATGAGATTTGCCAGAAAGCATTATCTCAAAGAGAACATTGCATAGAATAAGTCGAAACGGGCAAAGGCCCGTCTGCCGGAGATAACCTACCGGTACTGATGAGACAGGTATAAAGGAAGGAAGATGAAACAATGACATTAAATAAGATTCTAGAAGTATTAGAAGACGAGATGGATAGCAGCAAAAAGCTTTCCGCCTACTATAACACAAGTTTTTCTTCGACAGCTAAAGAAGAGGCCGCATATCATACATGCAGAGCAGATACCCTGGCCTATGCAATCAGATTGATAAAGCATTATTATGATGATCCAGAAACAAATAAGTAAGTACATGGAGAATACAGAATGGAAACGACACAAACCATCTTTTGTGGATATGATGAAAACGGGATCCCGGTTTATATTACAGTTAATGGAATCCCGGAAGGAAACTAAAAAGCTATAAAACATTTTTTCTAAAATTGTAAAAAATGTATTGACATTCAGCAGATGCTGTGATAAGATGAGCTCAGAACAGAAAAGGAGTTGAAATCATGAAAAACTATTCAACCTGGTTTGTCAAAAGTGACATTCTTGAATATGGAACGTACACACGTTCTTATTCAACCGCTAAACAAATCAAAGAACACTTAGTTAAAGCTGGTGGTATTGATGCAAAAATCGAATATGATCCATGGGACAATACAACAGAGAGGAGATAACATCATGAAGATTTTCACACAGAACCACAAAGCAGCCGGGGAGGCGGCAGTAAGACAGATGAGCGAAAAGGCCCAGAGATTCTACTCAGAGACAGAGCCGCTCAGTGTATACGAGTATACCGATTTGGAAGACAATACCTGGTATGCATTTGATGGATGCTTTGGAACGAATACAGGCCTCACGTTTGAGCAGATCCAGCAGCTCCTGGAAGGCTTGCAGGACGCGGTTGATGCAGTAAATAAAGCATAAAGAGAAGCTTGTTTTTCAGATTATAAAAAGCAAATAAACACGAGCAAGCTATACAAAGTACAGATTTCCGGCTGCCGGAGATGGGCGGCCGGAGGTCTCGGGAAAAGATAGTAACTCACAGGTAAAAAGAGAGGAGATAAAATCATGAAGAAATGGGATTATGTAAACGACTGGTTCACCGGAAGACTGCACGAAGGTATTGAGGAGGCGTTTTATGACTTCCAGACTGAATACGGAATCGAGGACGGCGATCTGCCGCCGGAGATGAATGATCGCCTGGCAGATGCCGTAGAGAGACTGATCAGTGTTATGGATGCCTGCATGGCATACCAGAAGAGATATAACAAGTAAGAGAGGAAGAGATCGCTATGAGTGAAAAAGAAATAATCTTAAAACAAATTGACCAGCTTTACGATGAGTTTGACGCGGCCTGTGAAGATATCGCGGTTGACTGCGAAAAAGAAGGTTATCCTTCTTATGGCGACAACTGGGATCTGAGATGTAATAACTTGTGGGAATGGTATTATAAACCGGACATCGAATATTTAGAAAGTAAACTGGAAACATTATAAAGGGGAAGTAATCATGGAAAGGAAAATTAAAATCAGAGTTGTTTTAGCGATTATTTATGGGATTGTAACCATATTTTTGGGAGTGATCACTGCAGGCTGCGTGGACGGAGTCGCAACTGTCACCGCGACGTGGAATGTAGCAATTGCCGGGATCCTGTTTGCCATTCTGTCCCTTATCGAGATTGGAAAGGTAATTAAACTTGCTAACGGTTATGAAGCAAAATAAGGAGGTAATGAAATGACGGGCTATGGAATTTTTAAGGAAGGAAACACAGTAAGGGAAAAGAAGAGCGGTATTCTTTGCGAAGTAAAAAAGTTTATTGATGAGTTATATTTATTTGAAACAGGCACGGACTCAAATGGTATTTCGCCAATTGATGCATACAAGATGGATGATTTTGAGTTAGTAAAATAAAGCAAAAAAGGAGAGGCCCGAAAAATGAGAAGTAATGGATTATCACTGAAAAACATGCTTATCCTGGTAGCTATTGCTACACCGTTTGCTCTGTGTATGAAAGGCGGAGTAATCGCAGTCACCATGTTTTGGATCTTCATGGGATTTCTCGGTTATGTCACATATATCCGGCCATCCATATTACTTGAAAGAAAAATAATGGAAATAACGGAAACGGCAGCGGATTCTACTGAAGACTGGGAAGTATCCGTGGAGCGTCATCGCCGGGAAGAGGGTAAGCTTTCTAAAGGACAGCTACAGGAAATCTGCGACAAATACGGATTTACGACAAAAGGCAAATATAGTCTCTTGGACATGGATTTGACCATTGAAACACATAGATCCATTGAGGAGCTTCACGACATTGGTATCTACACGACGAAAGATATCCTCGGAAAGTTTTTCTTCCAGGTTAACACGAACGGATTTGAGGAAGCGAGGGAGATTGATGAAAACGGGAAATGGTTCTGGAATGAAAATAACATCATGATCCATCTTTTCAGATGCCACGAAGACCGTATTGATGGCAAATGGCGGCCGGAGTACATTTATGAGATTGCATATGACAAGCGAAACAAAAACTATGACATCTATAGAGATTCTTATGTTAAGCGTGGAGTTTCAGAAGCAGAATTAACTGATATTGAAAGGGATTTTTTCAATCATAACAGAAGCAGATCCGAAGCTGATGGTCGTATTCATTGGGTACTTAACATCGACAATCAAATTTGTGAAAAATAATACTTGACAAATATTTATAGACGATTTATATTATAATTACAAAAGGCAATTAAACACATGCACAACGGAAAGGGGAATCATCATGAATGGCAGAATGGAAACGAAGATTAAGGTAGAAGAGAAGATCAGCCGGATGCTCTCAGAGGCACCGAGCGAACTGGTCGATTTCTACTATAACATCTCAGTAGATAAAGAGCCGAAAACCTGTGTAGAATATATCTACAAGGTAAAGGCTTTCCTGGATACTGTGAACAAGCCAGTGGCAGATGTTACAGATACCGACATTGCCCGGTATATGCATAGCATCGAGATGAGAGAGGCAGCCAATGGTCAGATGAAGCAGACAAGCTTTTCTTACCGCAAGATGGTATATACAATCATTAATTCTTTCTTTAATTACCTTTACAAGGCAAATAAAATTTCTTCTAACCCGGTGGCTTGCATTAACCGCCCGAAGAATACGGATGACATCAAACGCCGCAAGGTAACATCTGATGACTTCCGCAAAATTCTCGACCAGGTGGAAGAGGGCGCCGGTTCTGCAAAGGCAAAAGAGAGACAAGCAAAATGGAAGAGCAGAGATAATGCGATTTTTACTTTATTCATGACAACTGGAGTCAGAGAGACCGCCTTAACGGAAATCAATATTTCCGACATCGATTGGATTACCGGCACGATTAAAGTCATTGATAAGCGTTATAAGACACACGTTTATCAGATGAACGCAAAGCTTGAGAACGCAATTAAAGCATGGCTTGTGGATCGTGAAAATCTGCTCCAGGGAACTGAATGCGATGCGCTGTTTATCAGCAACAGAAAGCAGAGGATGTGCGCAAATTCTGTGGCTGCCATTGTAAAAAAATATACTGGTGCTGCATTGGAAAAGGGAATTAGTCCTCATAAGATCCGGGCTGGATTTTGCAGTATTCTGTATGAAAAAACTGGCGATATTGAATTTGTACGTGATGCAGTTGGACATGCAAGCGTCATCACAACACAGCGTTATGTCGTAAAAGATAATACGGCCAGGACAAAGGCAGCCGGAATTATGAATGATATTATCTGATAAGAGAAAGGAAACTGGACATGATAAATATTGTTGATTTTTTGGATTTGTGTATTTTCTGCAATTATATTGAGATTTATGATCTGAAAACGGACAGTGTGGTGTTTACTGGAGACGCGGCAGACATCATATACACCAGATTCCAGGATGCTGAAGTTGAGAGTTTTGAAGTGGAAAATGGAACGCTTACCATTAATACTTCATTAAATTAATTGGAAAGGAGATATCATCATGAGAGTTTACCATAACGAAAAGAGGGCAAGGGAGATGCGTGAAGGCTCTATTAAGAGCGGATATCCGAGACTGTTCATTAAGTTAAACAGGAATATTCCAGAACTGAAGCTGTTCAAGGGAAACATCGTTGAGGCTGATGAGTACGATCCCGCCGCACGAACATACACTATTTACACCGGTTATGGTAGTATCAAGGTTTGGAAATCAATGTGTAAAGAGGTTTAATTCGGAAATAAAATTAGTACTTGACAATAACCAAAATCCGTGCTAGTATTACATTGTAAACAGCAAATAAACACATCAGACACGGAAAGGAAATGAATCATGAAAAACAACAGAGATCAGATGGTGCTTAACGCAGCAGTCAAAGAAGCAATGGATATCTGCGATAGCTTAGATATTCCGTATGCAAACGTGGATAGCTTTACTGTCAACTATCGAGCAAAAAGCCGGTGGGGTCAGTGTATAGCAAAGAAATACAATGGCAGAATTTACAACTTCAGCATTAATATCAATGCGGATCTGCTGAAATCAGAAGAGAGTCACAATGGCCTGGTCTCAACTGTTATTCACGAACTGATTCATACATGCCCGAACTGTATGAAGCACACGGGAGAATGGAAGATGCTTGCAGATAAGGTAAATGCAGCTTACGGATACCGTGGTATCAGCATTACAAGATGTAAATCTGCCGAGGATCTTGGAGTCAAAGAACTGCCGGCGTTTCAAGTATACAAATATGCAGTCGTTTGTGAGGATTGCGGTGGCGTGGCTAGATACAAGAAAATGACAAAAGTTGTTCAGAATCCGGAACAGTATTTTTGCGGCAAATGCCACACATCTCATTTACATGTCATTACCTATAACGATTTGCAATAATAAGCGAATAAATACATAGACGCATATAGAAAGGGGAAAACAACATGAAGACAATCGTAAAGATCCTTATGGAGCGTGATGGAATGACCAAGGCCGAGGCTGTGCAGGCCTATAAGGAAACTAGAGCAGAACTGATGGATGCTCTTAGAGGTACAAGCTGTCTGTCACCGGAAGAGGTTTTGGTCGGGGAACTCGGACTTGAGCCGGATTATATTTTCTGTTTTATCTGATCAGTAAATAACGTGGGTAGGATGGAAGGTAACTGACATGCCGATTCTGCAAAACAGGATCTAGCAACCGTGACAAGGGACTGCGCTTCTACGGGAGATAACGGTACAGATGCAGATACCCACGTTTTTACATGAAAACATTTTAAGAAGGGAGATTAAATTATGGGGCTTGATATGTATGTATACAGATATCCGAGATATAAGCATTATAGGCCAGAAACCATAGATGCTGTACATGATTATATTGAATATATGAATGATCCAGATGCAAAAAAATATTCGCTTAAAGCATGGTGTGGGGTAGATCCTGGCATGCTTCCGACAAAAGAAGACATAAAGTATTTAATGCAGTTTATGACTATTAGATACTGGTTATGGGATACAGAACATCGATATCCGCATAATATGATTTGCGAGGAAGTTGCTTATTGGAGAAAAGCAAACGCAATTCATAAGTGGTTTGTAAATCGTGTTCAAGATGGAATTGATGATTGTTCTTATCATCGAGAGGTAACAGAAGAAGACCTTAAAGAAATTATTAATATTTGTAAAACAATCCTCGATACAGCTGTGCTTGAGGATGGCAAAGTAATAAATGGCTATACATGGAGTAACGGGAAAGAAAAACCAAATTATCAAGATGGAAAATATATTGTAAATCCAAAAATTTGTGAGGAACTTCTTCCAACAGAAAGCGGTTTTTTCTTTGGGGGTACGGAATATGACCAGTGGTATATTTCAGATATTGAGTATACTTATGAAACACTTAAAAAGGTTTTAGAGGAAACTGATTTTGAGAAACAGATGCTGTTTTATGTATCATCTTGGTAAGGGAGATTAAATATGATTGATTATGAAGGCCTTATCCTGGCGCGACAAGAAGCAATTGAAATTGCAGAAGATAATTATGGTTGGGAATATGACGGTGAGATTGAAGAACATTACAATCCGATCCTTCTTCGAGCATGGGCAGAATATGAGGAGAAGAAGAAAAAAGGAGAATTAAAATGAGCAATTGGACACATGTAGCCGGAATTATTAGAGTAGATTCAATTAGATTTCTTGATGGTAATATTGATTTTGATAGGAAAATTGGAAAAGAATGTACATGGGATAGTAAAGATGAAGTTTGGAAAGAATTTGAAGAATATCCAGAAAGGTTTATGCCAGCGGGTAGCGAAGGAACTCTTCGTAAGGTAGTCTGGGATAATCCAAACAAATCTTCTATGGCTGCATACACCGTTTCTATTTTTGGGGATTTGCGAGACCATGATGATCCAGATGAAATCGTTGAGTGGTTTAAGGATATATGCGAGAAGTTTATGGTAAGGAATGCGACAATTACTGTATATAACGAATTAAACGGTAAGCGGTCGTGGGATTATTGTTATGATGATGAATATTAAAGAACTGAAGGAATTGGAAGAGAGGTAATGATTTTGTTTCATAATTGTTTAAGATTAAAGTTAATACAGCGTACAAATTATTCAGTTACTAGGCCAAAGATAATTATAGGGAAATGTGGAAGGGCAATAAATGTTTCCGATTATGTGAACAGTCGTTCTGTATATGTAAATGCACTTACAGAAAATGGTTGTATAGGGGAAAGTATAGGACGGACATTTAACTTTAATAAATATTCTGATAAATGGTATCTGAATAAAGGAAGACAAATTAAATTACCAAATAAACATAACGAGTATATTATTAGGTATGAGTGTAGAAAAGCTATTGACTATCACAGTGAATTAGGATATATTTGCGACTTTGTTAATCTGGAAAATGAATCTTTTAGATGTCCATCTAAAGGCTCTTTTGTTGGATATAAAATTGCTTCAATTCCAAATCGCTATGTGGTTATTAAACTTAGAATACCAGAAGAGGCAAAAAGGTCATCTGCAACTTCGGTATATGGAGCTAAATGTAGATGTGATAAAGCAAAAGTAATAGACATTTTTGATATTAATAATAGGTCAAAAAAATATGATAAAGCAATGAGCATGTATGACAATTGTTTTATATATAAAGTTGGAGAAGATGTATCTGTTGATGACTTTTGTGAAGATAAATCTGAGGAGTGCGCATCTGGAATTCATTTTTTCATGAGTTCATTTGAAGCTATTGCTTATATAAATACATGATGATAGAGGAGAATTAAACTATGGCAATAATTGATTATGGTGCTGTTGTATTTAAGAACGGAAAGCAACTAAATCACACGTTGTTCATGGATATGCTCGATGCTGTCGGTTGGATTGATCGACCACGCAGGAGATATCCAGACTGCGACCATGTAGATGAAAAAGGTTTTTCGGTATGCAATGAAAACTGTCCACGAATTACGAAAAAAACCTATCATAATGATAAAGTTGGTGATTACGTTGCAATATACGCAGACTGTCGAGGAAATGATTGGACAGATGAATTTGGAAAGATAGACGGAAATTATTATGCTTATGTTGGCGATGAACATTTGACTGTAGCTGTATATAAATATACGGCAAGAATAATTTTAGACAAGGAAATTGTTTTTGGCCTGTGGGCGGCCGATGATTCTGAGTCTTTTAGTTCATTTCGTTTGTGGAATCGTTTGAGTTCTTGCGTAGATGTCGCCGGAGTAACGATATATGCTAAAACAATTTTGTCTGGGAAGGTGAATCGAATACATTTCTATTACAACGGAGATTATTATGATGTTGTGTATGGTTATGGAATCGATCCCGATATGCAGGTTTGGGACGATGTTAAAAATGATTATCTTGGTAAGAAAGGTACAAGAAAGGTAGATAATCTTTATCGAAGAATTAGGAACAGAGGAGAAAAAGATAATGAGGTATTATAGTATTCATAGACCAGTAGCACTAGGGACATTTCCGAAGACAGTAAAGGTAAACGAGATCTACAATTTCGATAATAGAGTTTTCTGCGAAGAAATCGGAAGAGAAGCGTGGGGCTGGATCGATTACAATGGAGAACTTGATGAGAAGGAAGCAGAGGCTTATGAGCTTGTAAAATATGGAGAAAAATAAAATGACAGACGTTTAAAAAAAGTGGTAATATGAATAAAGAGAGACAAATAAAAAATATTCAATGGACGATTAACTTACCAATGTCTTTTCCTATTGATTGGAGTAATGAATTAATAGAATTTCATTTAAATGAATCAAGTTGGTGCTGTGATAATTTGATTGATGATTTATTGAAATATAGTAAAGGACATGGTTGTATATGTTCAATTTGTAAAGCTAAAGTAAAAAATTCTTAAATATGATAATGAAGGAGATTAATGTTATGAGAAAAGACAAAGTTTATTGGTTTGATTTTGGAAACGGAAAGAAAGCCAGGTTGGAATTTGAGGTTGACAGATGGTTTACTTCATATATTCATGATGGTTTAAGCCAGGATGAGTCGTTTAAGAATGAACTGGATGCGTTGCGTGAAATCTTATCTCATTGTGAGGTAAAAGAATAAAGGGGGATGGGATTATTCCCTCTCCCATTATATAAAGAGGCAATAAATTATGAAAATTGAAAGATTATCCGGGGATTATAATCGTGGTTATACCAAAGCTATTATGGACATACAAGAGATTTTTAAGTATATAAAACCCGATCTTAAACATCATCATAAAAATATGTCATTTAAGATGGCGGATGATCTCTTAAACGCCATATTAGAGAACAGAATTAATATTCGAGACGACATGAAAGGATTTATTAGATGGAATGGAAATAAAAATGTTTTTGAATATTTTAATGTATATGTACAAAAAAGATAATATATTTTGTTGCGGTGATTAAAAAATGAATATAGGAATAATTGATGCGGATCTTATTGGAAGAAAAAACCATCGATTTCCAAATCTAGCATGTGAAAAAATATCTGCTTATTATAAAAAAAGAGGAGAACATACTTCACTTCTTTTGGACTATAATAATCTGGATGAGTTTGATCGTATATATATATCTAAAGTCTTTACGGATACTCAAACACCAGCGTGGTTAGATAAATATATAATTAATAATAAGAATAGATGTTTTACAGGAGGAACCGGGTTTTATTTCGATAAAGCACCGGATCTACCTGCAGAAATTGAACATCATATGCCAGACTACCATTTATATGACAATTGGATAACAATGGAAACTGAAAAGGCAAAAGCTTATGCATTATCACTGGGAAAAGTTTTTAATGAAAGATCCTTTAAGACAAAGCTTAAAGAATATACAGATTATAGTATTGGATTTATGACACGTGGCTGTTTTAGAAAATGCGGGTTTTGCGTTAATCATAAATATGATCGAGTTTTTTTACATAGTCCTCTAGAAGAGTTTTATGATGATAGTCGAAAAAAGATTTGCCTTTTAGACGATAATGTATTTGGTTGTCCTCAATGGAAATATGTTTTTGAAATATTACAGGACACCGGGAAACCGTTTAAGTTTAAGCAGGGGTTAGATGAAAGAATTCTTACAGACGAAAAATGTAAAGTGTTATTTGAGTCAAATTATGATGGTGATTTTACATTCGCTTTTGATAACATTGCCGATTATGCATTGATTGAAAATAAATTACGATTAATCAGAAATTATACAGATTCTTCTCATATTCGTTTTTATGTTTTAGTTGGATATGAAAGTATAGATTATATAGATATAGAAAATATGTGGAAACGAATTGAGTTGTTAATGAAATATAATTGTCTGCCATACATTATGCGATATCAAAGCAGTACTGCTGCTCCGTGGAAAGAAAGTATACATAAAGATATATATATACAAGTTGCCAGATGGTGTAATCAACCATCCTTATTCAAAAAAAAGAGTTTTCGAGAATTCTGTCATTTAAACCAAAAGGCTATTAAAACGGGAAATCATATTGGTGCTTCAATGAAATGTCTTGAGTATTACGAAAAAAAATATCCGGAGTTAGCGGAAAAGTATTTTGATATGAAATGGAATGCAAAAGGAAGTATGTGATATGAGTATGCTAATAGATGGGAAAGATGGTAATATTTGGTTTTATGATACAGAAATCAAATCTGCGAAAAAATATTATAAATATTATGCAATAGACCGGAAACGACATAAATTAACCGATTGGGAAAAAGCTTTCAACAAACGGCTTGCAAAATGCAAAACTCTGGAAGAAATTGCCGAACTTTACAATGCAGAACATCCGAATGCGCCGGCTTTGATCGTAAGATAAGATGCAAATAAACGATTATTGACAGCCCTCTTAAAGCGTGATAAAATACGAATGATAAGATTACATACCAAAATAGGAGGAAAAAGAAATGTTAAAAAGAAAAGAATGCCAGGATCTTATCATCAAAACAGTTAATGACAATATAACAAATAAAGCGTTTCGCCGGGTCATCACAACGGATATGAGAGATAATCATGGTGTTATGAATGGGCGAACACTTCAGCTTATCAACGGAAACGAAGATAGTTTGAATGTGGCAAGCGTAGAAGAACTGTATTGGCTTTGCTCTGCACTTAATCTTGCCTTGGATGGCAAAGTATCTTTTGATGAATTCTTTACAAGCAACGAGGTTGGTCTATACAAGAATTCAAAACAGAAGAGAGAAGATGAAGAATTATACCCAGTTGTTTTCAAGAATGTCCTGCAAGTGGCCAATGATCAGTGGGTAACTACTATTAATGTAGATGAATTGTTTAGTCTGTATAAAAAACAGCTTGTCAATTATAACAAAAACACACAGCGCCCGACTCGCCGCAAGGAAGTTAATGGACTTGTTGAGTACAAGATTGCCATCAGTAGAAAATCTATAAAAGAAATTAAAAAACTGATGCAAAACAGCTTATTTATTCCAAATGCGTTGACCTTTAATATTAATATGGATAATGCAGATAATGATTTTTCGTATGGTAACGGAAAGCTAGAACTGTTATCTGGTGTATTTGACATTATCGATGGTTTCCACAGATATAAATCTCTTATTGACTGCAAAATTGAAAATCCGGCATTTAATTATAATATGGTGCTGAATATTGTAAACTTTACAGAGGAGAAGGCTGGAACATATATTGCCCAGGAAGACAAGAGAAACAAGATCAATAAATCTGTAGTTAAAACGATGGATGCTAATAATCCAATCAATAGAGTAATTCAGAGACTTAATGATGATGGCAGTTCATATCTCCGTGGGCAGATTGGTCGAACAGGAAACTATCCTGTAAACTCCTCATGGCTATTTGAAGCGATTTCAAAGTGCTATAGGGAAATTAATACGAGACAAGATGAAATCGCCCTTATAAAGCGTCTGAGAGAGGCATTTAACTCAGTTATAGAAGAAGATCTGTTTGAAAAAAACTTCCTCGGAGTTGCTGTGGTTGTTATTGCATCGATGGTTGCGGATGGTGATACCGAGAAGGTAAAAGGCATTGTGAAAGCTTCTAAATATCTGCCGGAAGACATCAAAAAAGAGGGAACCGTTACCAAGCGGATGATTTCGGAGGTGTCTGCGCTTGAAAGGTGGAACTGATTATGTATAACGAAGAGATTAAAATGGAATACTTAAATCAGATGCCAATGCAAAGTGCCAAAAAGGTACTGTTAACAGTTTTTAATAGTGATCTTGGATACGAAGATTATTTTGGAAAAGATTTGTGCAATTTTACAGAGCCGGAGATCCTTGAATTTTTCATTGCCTGGGACTCAATCGCTTTTGAATCCTTAAACACAAAATGCTCTTTGCTCAGAAGTTATACGCAGTGGTGTATTGAACATAATTTATCCAATGACAACATAAATCATTATGATTCGATTACCAGAGAGAATCTACTTTCTTGTCTTAACAAGACAAAATATGAGCAGAAATATATTAGTTTGGAAGAACTAAAGAATGTTTGCGATAGCGTGGTTAATGTAAGAGACCAGGCGTTATGCTATTGTATTTTCTTCGGGATCTATGGCAAAGAAGGAGAAGATTTAAGAGAATTAACGGCGCAGTGTATCAATCTTGAGACCGGACATATAAAATTGCTAAATGGGAGAGAGTTTGATGTTCCGGTTTGGGTTGCAAAAATACTGTACGACAGCTGCGAAACTTATGAATACATCTCCTATAATGCAAATGGAAATGTATTTGAAATGAGTCTGAAAGAAGATGATCCAACGGTATTTAAGGCAAGGAATAACTCAAGTGTTGCCACAATGGCCGTGTTTAAAAAAAGAATAAGCCGCATTTTAAGTTTAATCGGAAAGGAAATGTCTTGTCCGGCAATAACCACTAAGAGATTGAGAAACTCTGGGATAGTTTACCACTTAAAGAACTATATGATAGAAAATAACCTAAATGCAGATAATATGTATTATGAAGACTATACAGGAGAAATTATGGAAAAGTATGGTCTTCAATATCCAATCGGATTAGCAAATTTTAATATGAAATATGGATCTTTCTTAAAAAAATAATTATAGATGGTCGGGCAAAACCGACTGTCTTATATATAACAATAAGTAAATAAACATAATGGAGAGATAAGTATATGAAAATGATTATCACATCAGAATGTGAAGGATGTAGATATGGCAGCGTGGATGAAAGGAATCCACGAAAAGTCCTGGTGTATTGTAAAAAAAGAAAAAGGGGTTATTTTTATGGGCAGTGTATTGCTTGCGATGATTTTAAGAAGAGGAAGGAGATCGATTGTGATTGTCTCGTGAATTAATTTTTTGGTTGTTGTTTTTGCCGATAACAGTGATTGGTGCGATTGCGTATATAGAATTCTTTTGTATGGTTGTTTCAAGTTTTATATCAGTAATGAATAGGAGAAAGAAAAAATGAGTTTAGACAAAGGTATCATTCACGGCAAAGAAAAAAGAAAACAGTATTATGGAGATAAGGCTATCGATAAATCGTGTCGAAATCATGGAAGCGATGATTGGTCGAAGGCAAATCGAAAGTATAGTGCTAACCGGGAAAATGAAAGAACGCGCCAGGAACTGAATGAATATAACAAGGGAGGAGAAGATATGGAACAGTCACTTATTGATCTTAAAAAGAAATTAAAAGATGCTGAAGCAAGACGTTTTTACCACGAAATGAAGGATCATTGGGATGCTGCCGATTTTGATTACAGCAGAGCCTTGGACATGCAGATTGCGCAGATTGAAGAAAACATTAAGAGATTAGAAGAAGAGCTGGGTGAATAAGCGCATGAACTTTGAAAGATATAGATTAATTCTTCGGCATGATTATGTCGACGAGGACGGGAAAAATATTTATCAAATTGAAGAGCCGTTAATAATGCAATATACGATATGTAAAAATGATAAATATTATAGTCCGTGTGAGGGAGTGTTATTAAATCAATTAATGGATTGGTTTAAGCAGGAGATTCTTAAAAGAAAAGAGGAATGACATGGCATTAAAAAAGGTAGGCTACAAACGATTCTGGAAAGCACACGACTGCGAACATTGTATTAATTATGCTGGAATTACAAAAGGCTGTAAGCTTGGTGAAGAAAACTGTTTTTTAGAAGCAAAAAAGAAACAGATAAAAAGCGTATGTGATGGTTGTATGTACGGCAGAATCACTCCATGTATAGGATCGTGCGCTGTTATTAATCTAATCGAGATGAGGATTAGGAAAGAGAGGACAAGAGCATGATACTTAAAAAATTACATGAGGATCTTGAAAGATATCTTGCAGAAGATTGCTATTGTCCTGGTGAGATTTATGACATATCTGGTTTCTTTTTTAAAGTATACAACGGAGACGAAGAATGCATAGAAATAAACCGTGGAGTAGATTATAGAGATCCCAATAAGATGGTTCTTACGGTGGAATGCGGGGATCAGATTATTAACTTCTGGGTAAAAGACAATAGAATCATAGATGCCGAGCGATATGATGCAACGGAAAATAACATTAGAATTATGCCGCTGATCATTGCCGGAACTCTTCCTTCCGGCGAAGGCCTTAATGAATTTAGACCAGGGGAAACAAAGAAAAATCTTAATGAAATATTCAGCATTGCAGATGCTATAATAAATTAAATATATAAAAAGCATATAAACAACTTGACATTTAATAACCCGCATGATATAATCAAGCTGGATTGAAACAATCAATCTGATTTACATAAGAGAAAGGGGGGCGCATTTATGATTGAGGTCATGCGCGGAAACATAGTAATAGCGGATCTGAATGGAGCGACCGGTAGTGAGCAAGGCAAAATGCGTCCTGCGATTGTAATCCAAAACGATATTGGGAATAGGCATAGTCCGACCACCATTATCGTTCCGTTAACATCAAAAAATAAAAAGAGAGGACTGAAGACACATGTACCTATTGAGAAGACTGAAGAAAATGGGTTGTCTGAAGATTCCGTGGCTTTATGTGAGCAGGTCAGAACGATTGATAAAAAGCGAATAAAAACAAAAATAGGAAAGATATCGGACATTAAAGTAATGCAAAATATATACGCAGGATATATAGCAAACTTTGTAGGATAGAATTGACTTGACAGAACAAATGTTCGATGGTATAATCAAGGAACACACAAACAAAAAGAGACGCTCCTCAAGCGGTGCTGCAACACCTCGGAACGCCTCATGGATTACGCTGAGAATTAAGAAGACCCAGCTATTATTATTCATATCACATTTTCTTTTCTGATGTCAATAATTATAGCAAATCTTTTTTTATTCCCAAAAACATGCTTTTACTGCTGTAGGCAAAACAGTGGCGGAGATGATATTGCCGATATAGTATCAGCTTTTACTACTGTGGGTAAAACAGTAGCGGAATGGCACTGCCGATATAGTGCCAACCAATGCCTCATAGCATAACGGTTAATGCAACCGGCTTTGACCCGGTTTATTTCAGTTCGACTCTGGATGGGGCAGCTTATCCATTAATTTTTATTTTAAAAAAGGAGAAATTGCTTATGAAAATGAAAGCAGAATCAACAACTAAAACAGGAATGTATTCACCGTGGGTGGTATTTGTCAATCAGATTAAAGCATTGTTTGCCAACGATCCAGATGTAGATGTAGAGTATCATTCAGATGAACAAACAATCAATCTTTACGTTGCAGATTCCGATAAGGCAGACGCGCTTATGAAAATTATGCCAATGAGTAAAAAATTTGGGAATATTACAGTTTATGTTCGTGTAATTCCTGCAAATGACAATAATGGTGAATATCTTGCTAAGTGTTTTGAAACAGCTTTTTATGGCAACGATGCTTTTTCGCACTTAACAACAGTGAAGGATGCATTCATGTCTAATCCTTTGAGTTATTGTGTATTTAAGAAAGAAGTTGTTCAGTATCCAAATGACAATATTTTTGATGAGCATGGTGTTTGCTCGACATTATACCAGGATTTAGCGCATGATATTTTTGGAGATGTACACGGTGTGTTCTTTTGCACGGATACTGAATAAGGAGAAATGCTTATGAGGCACGAAGCAATTTATAAAGTAAATCGTCATAACGATGTCTGTACGGCAATCATTTGCGATTGTGAACTTGATGCTCTAAATGAGTTCTATAAGCAGACACAGTTTGACCTTGCATTAAAGAGACCAGATTTGTTTTTAATGGATGACAAGTTTGTTGGCACAGCGCACTGTGATCCACAGGACGAGTTTAACGAGAGAACTGGCAAGAATATTGCTTTTCAGAGAGCGTATAGAAAATATTTAAAACAAAAGAAGAAGGTGCTTCTCGATATCGCAAAGTATGTGAATCGTCGAGCGGAAGTCATCAAAACATTCACAACAGAAAATAAAAAATATAACACAATTTAAGAGTGAGAAAGGTTAATCAAGATGGGCAAATATAGAGAAACACTTACTAGTATACAAGACTTAGACGATATGGATGAACTCATCTGGAATAATGCTTGCCGATTTAATATCAATGAGTTTTGCCATTCCGGTGGATTTACGCCGGCTGCGTTACAGGAATTTATTGACCTGGCAAAGGAAGGATTTGAACATCGTGAGAAAAAATAAATACATAAACACAGAAGCACCAAATAGAGCAAAAGATACTGAATTTTCAAAGTTTCGTGCAGTAATGGCAAAACTTGATTATGAGATTTCACAACGGGGAAAAGCAAAAAAAGAAAGAAAAGAAATGTCGAAGAGACATAAGAGAGACGATGAACATACAGAGGATTTAAAAGAGGTGAATTAATTGGCAGATTATAAGAGTAGTTGGAATTTAGATGAATGGTTTGAAGCTTTTAAGAACAGAGTTTTTCTTGTAAGGCTTTTTCGCAGAGTTGGGGATTGGACACCATTTGAACTTGATGCAAAAGATCCGGAACAAAGCCAGTTTGAGCAGGGAGATAAAATTTTTCATGCTTGCAAAATAGATCATTTTATTGAATTACCAGACGGTGATGTGCTTTTAGCAATTCGTTATCTTCTCCCAGATACAATGGAGGAAGAGGATTTTGTCGATTTTAAAAAACTTAGTGAAGTTGCTTTGTTAATGCCAGACGATAATTATGGTGTTGAATTGAAGAAGGAAGAGGAAGAAAAATGATTTACCTCGACAATGCAGCCACAACACGGACTGAACCAGAAGTAGTAGAAGCGATGTTACCGTACATGACAGAGTATTACGGTAACCCTTCTGCAAATTATGCACTGGCGGATAAGTCATTTGCGGCCGTAGAAAATGCGAGAAAAACAATTGCTAATTTTATTGGTGCAGAACCAAGTGAAATAATATTCACATCTGGTGGAACAGAAGCCGACAATATGGCAATTAAAAGCCAGATGAATAACAAGTTTGGCTATGTAAGGGCATCAGTTATTGAACACAAAGCGATAATAAATTCAATGAGCTGTGTAAATGCATTACCACCGTTTCTGGTTGATAAAAATGGTGTTGTTAAACTTAACGAATTCGCATTAATTGGAATAAATTCAATTATGTTTGCAAACAATGAACTTGGAACAATTCAGCCAGTTAGAAAGATTGCAGATTTGTGCCATAAAACTGGAGCAAAATTCCACACAGATGCTGTGCAAGCATTCGGTCATATACCGATAAATGTTAAAGAACTTGGAATTGATATGATGTCTGCAAGTGGACATAAGATGGGCGCACCAAAAGGAATTGGCTTTCTATATGTGTCTAAGGGAATAAGTATTCCACCATTTATTCATGGTGGCGGACAGGAAAATGGCATGAGGTCTGGAACAGAAAATGTTCCTGCAATTGTTGGGTTCGGAAAGGCTGTTGAAATTGCCAAAGAAAACATGGCAGACAGATATCGAAAAACAAAAAATCTCCGAGATTTCTTTGAGAGTAGGATTATGGGAGAAGTCAAAAAAATCAAGATCAATGGATTTGATGCTGATAGACTTCCTGGTCACTCCAACATCACGTTCCCTGGAATTCGAGCAGAGGAGATGCTTGAATACTTAAATATGTATGATATCTGTGCATCGTCCGGCAGTGCTTGTAATTCTGGTGATGAACAACCATCGCATGTCTTAAAGGCAATTGGTCTTACGGATGCTGAGGCTAATGCGACGCTAAGGTTTACAATGAACCATGAAAATACTGTTGATGAAATGAAATTTACTATTGATAAGATTAAAGAATTTTTAACGATTAAGGGTATTTCAATACAGTAATGAAAATTCATATTTTATGTATGATTCCCCAATGAGGTGATAAATAATTATGGATATTAGCTTAAACGTATTTACTAAAAGTTATGCGTTATCATATATGATTGAAAATACTCCGTTTTATGTGGACGAAGATGGTGACTTAACAAGTAGTATTGATAAGGCTGCAAGGTTAGATGAGAAAAGAGCAATAAGCATTGCAGAGATGTATCATCGTGAGGGTATTGACATCAATCCTGTTCTAGTTGAAACGGCTAAAGAGGTTACTATTTAATTTTATATATATTTTTAAGGAGAAATGTGTATGGCTTTTGTAGTTAAAAAGGCAAAGAGAGAGAAGATTTATCCGAAAATTGCGCTGATTGCACCGTCCGGTGGCGGAAAGACTTATTCCGCATTAAGGCTTGCAACAGGCATGGCGGAAGAGATTAAGAAGGAGAGCGGAAAGGACGCCAAAATCCTTATGCTCAACACAGAAGAAGCACGAGGTCGATATTATGCAAATGAATTTGATTACGACATCGTGGATCTTGAAGCACCATTTAATCCAGAACTCTTTGTAGAAGCAATTGAGTTTGGAGTATCTGAAGGATATGACATTATTATTATTGACTCTACATCTCCAGAGTGGGACGGCAAAGGTGGGTGTCTTGAACTTCAGCAGAAAGCTGGTGGTACATACCAGGCATGGGGCAAGGTGACTCCGAGGCACGAAAGATTTATCAATGCAATGTCGGCATCACCTGTCGCGCTTATTGCCACAATGCGCGGCAAAGATCAGTACGAAGTAGAAAAGGATGAGCGTGGCAAGACTAATGTTAAGAAAATTGGTGCCGGTGCAAAGCAACGCGATGGATTTGAGTATGAATTTACTTGTACGTTTATGATTGACCAGAAGACTTCTACGGCAGAGGTTCAGAAAGACAATACTCATATTTTTGAAAATGATCCGCCTCAAAAATTAACAGAAAATCATGGTCGGAAGATTATGCAGTGGGCAAATGCGTCAAGTGATGAACCCGCTCAGACAGCAAAGTTTGGACAAGTCGTAGCTGAGGCAACAGGAGCAAATCTTCCAGACATTAAGAAAGAAATTGTTCAGCTTTGCAAAGACCTTGGTGGCACTAAGAACAAAGATATGATGGCAGAAATTAAGAAGTACGTTTCTTCCGGCAATCCAAACGGACTTAAAGACGAAAAGGAAGCTATGGAACTCTTAAAAACTCTTAAAACAATGAAACCTGTTGAATAAAAGGAGAATAAACTATGAATGTTGTTGTTATCAAAGGAAGACTTACCAGAGACCCCGAAATCAGATATACACAGGGCGACAAGCCTATGTCCATTGCAAGGTTTAGTCTTGCTGTTAACCGTAGATTTAAGCGTGACGGAGATCCAGATGCCGATTTCTTCAATGTTGTCGCATTTGGCAAACAGGCTGAGACCATCGAGAAGTTTGTTACAAAAGGAACTGAAATTGCAGTAAGAGGACACCTTCAGACTGGAAGTTATCAGAACAAGGAAGGGCAGACTGTAAGAACTGTAGATGTTGTACTTGACGAGTTCGACTTCTGCGGCAGCAAAGCAAGTAATGGCGGTGGTCAGAATACAGCAAAACCTTTTGGCGGTGGGAATCCATTCCAGAGGGTTGATGATGTAAACGATGAGGAACTTCCGTTTAACTAAATAATTTTTATCAGCATTGTTGCGGGGCGCGACTTTTGTCTCGCCTCGCATCTTAGATTAGGAGAGAAATGATGACATTAATACATTATGTTGTAACAATCTTTATGATAACGTGTTTTATAGTGAGCGCCGTTGGTTTTGGAGAATTGCTATATGAGTATATAAGGGATGATTTTTATGACTAATAAATGTTGCGGTTCAACTCATTGTTTACATGAATCAAAAGAGTTTAAGGAAGATGACAAAACCATAACGGTTGGCAAGAAAACTTATCACGAAGATTGTTGGATGGTACAGGATCAAATCACAAAAGTGTGTGATTTGTTTTATCGAAAAGTAAACCGCAACGTGGTGTTTAGTAATCTTCGCAAGGTTGTAAATGAAATTGTTTATGGAAGAGGAATCAGTCCAGATGTTCTTTATTTTGGAATTAACTATTATATTGATAATCATATTCCTCTGAATTATCCGGCTGGATTATTCTATGTAATTCAAAATAAGAAGATGATGGCTGCTTATAATAAAGCAAAGGTACAAAAACTTAATTATAAATTTGAAGTTGAAAATAACAAGACAAACGAATATCAATATAATCCGAAAACAAATAACTCTGGGTTTAGCAACATTTTAGCATGAGAGGAGTGATAACGTGATTCAGAAAAGCTTGGCTGAAATTTCAGATACCCAAGCAGAAGCGACAGTAATAGCAACACTTCTTGCACATCCTCACATGATCGTTCACATTGATCAGACGCTACGCCCAGGGTATTTTTATGGACAGGATAATCGATGCATGTTCTGGGCAATTAGAGAACTCTATCATAGAGGAATTGAAAATATTGACTCTATTAATCTTAGCAACATGATTAATTCCAATCCCGCCGTGGCAAGGAAAATGTCTGAATACAATATCCCAAGCATGCAAGATTATATAGAAAAATCAAGAGGTTATGTTCGAGATACACTAGAAGAACTTAGAGAAGTTGCTAACAGAGTAACAAGTCTTTCTTTTAAGAGAGAATTATGTAAAGCATGTGAGGAAGTAGAGCGAGATTGCTTTAATGACAATTATGACCTTGGCAAACTGAATGATAAGTTTAATGCCAAAGTTGATAATCTCACAAAACAGTTTGTTATTGGTTCAGATATTACGGAGTTCGGAAATAAGGTTGATAGCCTTTGGAATAATGTTATAAGCCGAAGAACAAGCGGTGGGTATGGCATCCCATCGAAATATCCACTTCTCAGTAAATATTTTAATTATGTACCGACAAACTTATATGTCTTTAAAGCAAGACTGAAAGAGGGCAAAAGTGCGTTACTTATGAATGAATGCATTAACATGCTTCAGAACGACATTAGCTGTGTATATTTTGATACTGAGATGGACGATGATTACTTCTTTACTAGAATGATTGCTAATATCTCTGGCGTAGAATTGGATAGAATCGAATCCGGCAATTACCAAGGAGATGATGAGGAAAAGATATATGCCGCAATCAATTGGATTAAAACAAGAAGATTTGTACATATCTATATGACAGAGCCAAGGAAAGATGAGGTTTATGCGATTTGTAAAAGGCTTACATACAGTATGAATTTACAGGTTGTTTTTTATGACTATTTGAAATGTAATGATGGTGATGGAAATTTGACATCTAATATTCTTGGTGCTATGACAGACCATTTAAAGAACAAGGTTTGTGGAGAACTAAATCTCATTGGCATAGCAGCGGCGCAGTTGAATCGAGGATTTGAAGTCGCAGATTCTGATAAGATTGAGCGTTATGCTTCTGCGAGTATCTTCTGGGGTAGAAAGAATTCAGAGCAAATACAAGACGATGGATTTGAAGGTGGCAACTGCATGATGAGAGTTGATGCAAATCGCCGAGGCATGCGTATGGATGACGATGAAAGAATAAATTTTGTTTTCGATGGAGCAAGAATGAGAATAGCAGAAGCGGATAAACAACCAAGTAAGGATGATAATGACCCATTTATGGTTGATGATGACTATATGGCTAAGAATTATGGTGCGCAGTTAGCACCGGCATAAGGAGAAATGATATGAGAAAAGT
>ERZ842401.494-NODE-494-length-57682-cov-7.100561_pt1 | contig 57682 bp, 35 predicted proteins | sample MGYA00521270_ERZ842401 | MGnify/ENA primary metagenome ERZ842401 (study PRJEB31892, sample SAMEA3878208) | bioreactor metagenome | biome: Moose rumen | place: Sweden | collected 2011-10 | study: EMG produced TPA metagenomics assembly of the PRJEB12797 data set...
CCAGGTGTAGCTGTTGCACTCGGTGACGGTGAGGGCCGTGTGCTGCGGGTGGAAGACGGTGAGATGCAAAGTGTCCACTTGAGTGCATCCGTTGGCATCGGTGTGACTATACAGATAGTTGCCGCTCTGGGTGTAGGTTAGCCCGTTGCCGGAAGCCCAGGTGTAGCTGTCGCACTGAGTGATGGTGGTGGAAGTGTGTTGGGGATGATAGACAATCAGGTGCAACGTGACGATGCTGTCGCATCCCGTGGCGGCTCCGCCAACGATGGTAAAGGTTGGGGAGGTGGTGTCGCTGTAGTAGGTGCGTCCGTGCCAGGTGTAACTTTCGCAAGCGATGACACTCTCCACACCTTGTGCGGGAATGCAGGCTCCCACGGTGACAGCGATGGATGCAGGCTGGCTGCTGCATCCGTCGGTGGTGCCAGTGACGGAATAGGTGGTGGTAGTGGCAGGCGACACGGTGATTGAGTTGTCGTGGCTGCCATTGGACCAGGTATAGGTGTTGGCACCGTTTGCCGTGAGTGTTGTGCTCTCATAGAGATGTATGAAAGTGTTGCCAGATATGCTCACTACAGGGACGGGCTTGATGGTGAGATGCAAGGTGACGATACTGTCGCAGCCGGTATGGGCCCCGCCGTAGATAGTGTGAGTTGGAGTGCTGGTGCTGGCGGTGTAGGTGTGCCCGTGCCAGATGTAGCTGCCGCAAGCGGTAACGGTCTCCACACCCTGCGCGGGGATGCAGTCGCCCACGGTGACGGTGACGCTGGCGGGCTCGCTGGTGCACCCGTCGGCAAAGCCGGTCACGGAGTAGGTGGTGGTGACGGCAGGCGCCACGGTGATGGCAGTCCTGCTTTGTCCGGTGGACCACATATAGGTGCTGGCGCCGTGTGCCGTGAGTGTTGTGTTTTCATAGAGGTGGATGGCGGTGTTGCCCGTGATGGTCACCACAGGGCGCGGTCGAAGGGTGAGATGCAGGGTGTCGACCTGCGTGCATCCGTTGGCATCTGTGTGGCTATGCAGATAGGTGCCGCTCTGGGTGTAGGTCTGTCCGTTGCCGTTGGTCCAGGTGTAGCTGCCGCACTCGGTGATGGTGAAGACTGCACTCTGCGGGTCGTTGATGGTGAGATGCAGGGTGACGATACTGTCGCAGCCGGTATGGGCCCCGCCGTGGATAATGTAAGTGGGAGTGCTGGTGCTGGCGGTGTAGGTGTGCCCGTGCCAGATGTAGCTGCCGCAAGCGGTAACGGTCTCCACACCCTGCGCGGGGATGCAGTCGCCCACGGTGACGGTGACGCTGGCGGGCTCGCTGGTGCACCCGTCGGCAAAGCCGGTCACGGAGTAGGTGGTGGTGACGGCAGGCGCCACGGTGATGGCAGTCCTGCTTTGTCCGGTGGACCACATATAGGTGCTGGCGCCGTGTGCCGTGAGTGTTGTGTTTTCATAGAGGTGGATGGCGGTGTTGCCCGTGATGGTCACCACAGGGCGCGGTCGAAGGGTGAGATGCAGGGTGTCGACCTGCGTGCATCCGTTGGCATCCGTGTGGCTATGCAGATAGGTGCCGCTCTGGGTGTAGGTCTGTCCGTTGCCGCTGGTCCAGGTGTAGCTGCTACACTCGGTGATGTTGTAGATTGCGTGTTGCGGGGTGTTGATGGTGAGGTGCAGGGTAACAATACTGTCGCAGCCGGAGGCGGCCCCGTTGGGGATAGTGTAAGTCGGGGTGCTGGTACTGGCAGTGTAAGTGGTCCCGTGCCAGTTGTAGCTGCCACAGGCAGTGACGGTCTCCACCCCCTGCGCGGGGATGCAGTCGCCCACGGTGACAGTAACACTAGCGGGCGCGCTGGAACAACCGTTGGTGGTGCCGATGACGGAGTAGGTGGTGGTGCTGGCGGGCGCCACGGTGATGGCACTGTTGTGTGCGCCCGTGGACCATACATAGCTGCTGGCGCCGCTCGCGGTAAGCGTGGTGCTCTCGTAGCGGTGTATGTTAGTGTTGCCGGAAATGGTCACGACAGGGATGGGCTTGATGGTGAGGTGCAAGGTGTCCACTTGTATGCAACCTGTAGAGAGAGTGTGGGTGTTGAAATAGGTGCCGCTGGTGGTGTAGGTTTGCCCGTTGCCAGCCGTCCAGGTGTAGCTGCCGCATTCGCTGCGAGTGGTGGAGGTGCCTGGCACCTCGCAAATGCCGGTTACGGACACAGACCCACTGGCGCTGGCCTGGCAACCATTACTCCATATTGCCCAAACCGTGTAATTATACGTGCCGTTATGGCTCGTGTTGTCTGAATAGTGCGTGGAGGAAGTATTGGTTACAACGATGGAACCATTACGGTCTATTTGATAATGGTCAACGGTCATAGGAATGTCCTCGACTGTGGCTTTCAAACAATAACTTCCACTGTTGTAATTTTGCCAAGAATTGCCGTTGTTTGTGCTATAAATATTGCTCTTGTTTGGGACGATGGTGGTACCATTGTGAGCCAAATAGTATAATGTTCCGGAGTATTCCATATAAACTCCGAACCAAAGTTCTTGAGTGATATCTATGGGCACAGGCGTGGTTAATGCGATAGAGTTCCAAGTCCATTCAGATGAGGATAGAGAGGAAAGGGGTACTTCCTGTTCATAGACCAGAGTGCCGGCATTGTATGTGCTGCCGGTATAAGAACCTCCCTTATATACCACCACTTTGCATTTTGTGACCGTTGAAGTGTTATATGTGGCAAATGAAATAGCCGTCAAAGCCCTATTGCTATGTTGGGTCAGGTCTGATGGCTCGTATCTATGCACCATTGTGGCTTTGGTTCCGCTACCCCATCTGACTGATGACATATTGGTACACCACGATAATGTGGAGGGAGCTGCCGGAGACACGGTCGGGGTACTCCAAGACAGATTCACGGTGCTTCCGGAACAGGAAAGCGTGAAGTTTTCCGGGGGCAAACACTCATCATAGCATTGGCCGTAGAGGGTTACGGAGGTGGACAATGTGCCTGTAGTGATGTTGATCAGTCCGGTTTCCAAAGAAGTGCTGGCGGAAGTGGGTGCATATTTTACATACAAGGTGCCGCCAGCGGAAGTCATCGTGGCGGAAGTGGAGAATGAAGTGCCATTGGTGCTGATCTTGAAGTTGCCGCTGACCGACACTTGGATGGGTTGAGAGATGCCGTTGCCGTTCACTTGCACGGTCTTTATGGTATTCGAGTACCCGTAGTTGTTGTGGAAATCCAGCATCTGAGGAGTGGCCGTAATGCTGGCCACGTTGGTGAAGTCAAGGCTGGCATCTGCGGAACAGCCGTTGTCCCAATGGGCAGTCACGGTGTAATGGTAGGTGTCGGTGTGGCTCACGAGGTCGTTGTACGTTGTCCCGGTAGTGGTCCCCAATACTGTCCCGTCGCGCGACACTTCATAATGAGTGACGTTTTGTGTGTTGCGGATGATTCCGCGTACGGCGACGCTGTAGGAGGTGGGCTCATAATATCCTTGACTACTGCCATTGTTGTATAATATGATAAACCCTTTTTTCGCGGTGTGGGAACTCCCTATGGGTATGGGATAAGTTGCAGAGGATTCCATATAGACGCCAAAGCATAACTCTTGAGATGCGTCAATGGCGATGGGGTGGGATAGGGTGAAGGTGTTCCAAGAATTTTCGGTCAGGGAAGAAACGGGAATCACATCTTCCAAAACCAATGTGCCGGGATTGAAGGATGTGCTGAATTCGCCCCCCTGATATACCACCAATTTGAAAACGGTGATTCCACTCGACACGAAAAAGGAGAGTCCCGTAAGGGCTTTGCCATGGTAGGGGGTCAATTCGGCCGTGGTGAATCGCTGCAACAACGTGACCTTGTTGTCGTTGAAACTGTAAAAGCTCGTTCGTTCGTTATTCCAAGTGAGAATCTTTGCTGTGGTGTCTGTTTGCGGCGCCGTCCACGTGAGATGGGTGTGCTGGAGGTCGTTCGATGAGGCGTTTATGCTGTTCACGGGCTGGCAGTCGATTACGAAGGTGAATCCCCGAAGCACAATGGATGTTGTGGTGGAACCGGAGGCGAGGGTGATGGAGGAAGAATCGCGTTGAATGCCGGTGTTGGGTGAGTATCTTACGTAAAAGTATCCCCCGCCAGTACCCAATGTGATGCTGCTTCCGTAATGAACGGAGTCGGTGCTGATGGAAAAGGGACTGCTGGTGGTGATAGAAATGGGACTGCTCAAGTTGTTGGAGATGACATTGATTTTCCGGCCTTCACTAACATTGCCGCTCTCCGTTAAAAAGTCCACTTCCGACTCGCTGGCGCGGAGTATGGGCAGCGCGGCACTCAGATTGAAAATACCCCCTTGCGTATAATTGAAATTGTAACTTCCTGGTGTGATGTCATCTAATGTGAAATAGCCGTTATAGGAACCACTCCAACCAAAGTTGAAGTGGAAATAATCGTCCACTGTATATCCGTCGCAGATAAATGCGTGCCCGCCAGTACCGCTTCCATCGTACAGCACAGGACGTCCGTTGTTTAACTCTGTCTTGAGTTTGTTTGTCCATTGATAGTTCGTATAAGCGGTTCTGTTTTCGTATTGACATCCTGAGTATCCGAAATAGGTGTTGAAGGCATTCGCGGCGTGTTGAGTGGAGGCTCCGCTGCCACCATTGGCACTTAAACCGTAGTTCATATCCACACTCACTCCGCAATGGTACATCAGTTTGGCCACCTCGTTGATTTCGGCAGTGCTGCTGCTGCCGTTCAGCGAAAGGGGCATCAGACTGTAATTGTAGGTCGTGTTGCCGAAATCGGCCGACTGGGTGCCGTAAGTGGGATGAGTGTAGCTATGACTGCCGATGCCACGCGTCGGGAACTGCCAATAGCGGATGAGTTGCGCCATAGCCGTGGCCACGCAACCGGTCACCACCCGCTCGCCGGCGCTGGCATCATACGGGCAATAGTTGTTGTAATAAGGATATTGGTCCCAAAGGGTCTGTATCAGAGGTGCCACCCTGACCGTGCCGTAACGGCTGGGGGTGTAATTGTCGGAAGCCAGAGCCCTCCAAGATGTGTTCACTTGCTCGTTGGTGAACGCGGGCGACGACACTGCCGCGCCGATTTTGGCAGCATATTGGGAAAGCCACTCCTGCAACTGCACTGGAATATGCTGTGCATCGAAATTGCTCTCGGTGGAATAACCCAGCACCGGCGTGATGCGGTCATCGGCACTGACAATCACATAACCGTCGCCTACATTATATATGTATAAGCAATTGAGAGAATCACGCGCCTCACTTGGTAAGATTTTATAGGTCTTGACCAAATGAGAGCTGATGCTTCTGCTTTGCTGGACGCCAGCTCTTTCGCGGTAGAAATTCGATGCCACGCGAAGGCCCGTCAGAGTGTCCACAGGAGCTGATATCAAAACAGAAACGACTGCCACAAGGCAAGCCGTCAATAGTAAGGACTTTCTCATATTATGGTAATTCTTAATTCTCAATTCTTAACCCTCAATTCTCAATTCTCAATTCTCAATTCTCAATTCTTAATTCTTAATTCTCTTAACGACTGCTATGCACCAGCAAACAAAGGTGAAGAGGAATCCTGCCAAAGCCACAAGGAGGCTGATGCGAGCGATATAGTCGCCGTGCTGTACATAGAAAGTCTCGCCCTCTTGGGCATACACCGTCGCCTTGATGGCTGTGCGCTCGTTGTAGTTGGTTTTTTGCAAAACATTGCCGCAAGGGTCGATGATGCCGGAGAATCCGCCATTGGCGGCACGCACAATGTAGCGGCGTGTCTCCACGGCTCTTAACCGTGACATCTCGAAATGCTGCTTGTGCCCCTGGCTGTCATCCCACCACGAGTCGTTGGTGATGACCGTCATTAATTTGGCCCCGTTTTGCACGAACTTGCCGAACAACTCCCCGTAGATGGACTCGTAGCAGATAGCCGTGCCCACGCGCAGCTCCTCGCCCTTGTTCTGGATGGCGAAGGTGCGCTGCAGGGTGTCAACACCCAGGGAGGTGTTGGACCCGCCCAACTTGATGATGGCGTCGCCGAGGAATCCCAGCAGCTTCGGGAAGGGCATCTTTTCCACCCCCGGCACTAAACGGCACTTGTGATAGTGCCCGTTGTAATAGTTGGCCCCGTAACAGACGGCACTGTTGAAGACATCCACATAGGCCCCTTCCCCGGCGGGACGCGCGGTGAGCGTGACCGGACGGTCGTACAACGAGAACAAGGAGGTGCCCAAGATATAGTTCACTTTCGGGTATAGACGGATGATGCTGTCCAAGAGCAAGAAGCCGCTGTAACCTTTGTTCACGGGCTGGAAGGTGCGCGTCTGCAGGTCAAGCAGTGATATGGAATGGGGTATGCACGATTCAGGGCACACCACCAAGTCGGTGTTGCTGTCAATATAGGGTGCGCCCACCTCAATGAGGCGTTGCACGTGCTCTTCGTTGTTGAGCGAATACTCCTCCTCCCAAGGGTCTGTGTTCTGCTGCACTGCCACCACGTTCACGGGACGGCTCTTGTCGATGCTCTCCCCGGCATTTTTAAACATCAATGCCGAAAGGATGACAGGTATGAGGAACACGAGCGCGCTGGCGGTGATGAAACCCCAGGCGACGTGGTGCGTCTTGGCCTGCCGGCGAATCAGATAGTAGAGCAGGAAGTTGAGCAAAAGAATCCATACCGTTCCTCCCATCGCTCCCGTGAGCGAATACCACTGCACCCACTGCGGACAAACCGCGAACACGTTGCCGAGGTTCAGCCACGGCCACGTCAGGTCCCAGTTCAGATGCAGGTACTCGAATGAGACCCAGAAGGCAATCAGCAAGATGGGATGTGTCCACTCTTGTTTCGCGTACTTGCGGCAACAATGCCAGAATCCGAACACCCAGGCCTGCAACAGCGAGTTGGCCACGATGGCGCCGATGGCTCCGGGAATGGTGCAATAGCCAATCCAGTAGGTGGTGATGAGGTTCCACAACATCAACCCCGGCCAACTGGCAAGCCACCCTTTCACGAAAGCAGCCTTTCCCCCTCTCTCCAACAGGACGTCACTCATAAAGAAAAAGGGTATCCAGGCAAAGAAAACCAAGAACGGAAGTCCGTGGGGATACCAGGCGAAGGCGAGTAACAGCCCGCCGAGGAGACTGAGTGATGGGATTATGAACCTTTTCATATACGATTTGCGATTTGCGATTTGTGATTTGCGATTTACGATTTGCGGGGGCTCCTCCTCACGGCACCACACTGCGCTTCGCTTGTGTGGGGTTACTGGGATTTTGTCCCTTCGGGACTGCTCAAGGAAAGTCTAAAGTCTTAATTCTCAATTCTCAATTCTTAATTGAACTTATCAATTCCTTCCCGCAGGAACTGGATGTATTTGTCCTTGTCGCGTTCGTAGTAGGTGGGGCCGGAGAGCACCTTGCCGTCGGGATCCACGACAAAGTAGCAGGGCTGGGAGTTCTCGTGATAGAAGGTCTGCTCGATATAGCGGTTCTTGGCGCCCAGCATTGTGATGGGGTCGCCGTCGGCATCCTTGAGCCTGCCCTTCTCGCTGTCAGGCAGCGGGATGACCTTGTCGTCGGCATACATTGTGCAGACGATGAGTTCCTCGGCGAAGATGCGCCGCACCTCGGGATCGATCCAGACAGCGTTCTCCACGTTACGGCAGTTGGTGCAGCCGTGGCCGGTGAAATCCAAGAACACGGGCTTGCCCTCCTTCTTGGCCACGCGCAGGGCCTGGTCGTAGTCGAAATACCCCTTGATGCCGAAAGGAATTTTCAGTTTGTCGGCATACATCGGCTCTTCGGTCCATTGGTAGGTGCTGGCGGTCGCGCCGCTGTTGCCGCTTTCGGTGCGGACGATGTTGGAGATGTCGAAATCCTGGGTGGTCATCGGCGGCAGCCAGCCGGAGATAGCCTTCAGCGGGGCACCGAACATACCGGGAATCATGTAGACCACGAAGGCGAAGACGAACAATGCCAACGTGAAGCGGAACCAGCTTTTCTGCACGGGGTATTCGTCATCGAGCGGGAAGCGGATTTTGCCTAAGAGGTAGAGGCCCAGCAGGCCGAAGATGACAATCCAGAAGGCCAGATAAACCTCGCGGTCGAGGATGCCCCAGTGGTAGGTCTGGTCAGGCACGTTGATGAACTTCAGCGCGAAGGCCAACTCCACGAAGGCGAGGATGACTTTCAGCGTGTTCATCCAGCCGCCCGACTTGGGCATTTTCTTCAGCAGGTTGGGGAAGAGGGCGAAGAGGGTGAAGGGCACCGCAATGCCCAGAGAGAACCCCAGCATCCCGATGATGGGCTTGAGGAACTTGCCGCCGGCGGCGTTGAGCGCCACCGCGCCCGCGATGGGCAACGTGCAGGAGAAGGAGACCAGCACCAAGGTCAGGGCCATAAAGAAGATGCCCGCGATGCCTCCCTGACGCTGGCGCTTGGCAGAGCCATTAACCCAAGAAGAGGGTAGGGTGATCTCAAAATAACCCAGCAAGGAGAAGGCAAAGATGAGGAAGATAACGGCAAAGAGCAGGTTGGGAATCCAGTGCGTGCTCATTATGTTGCCGAGGTCGGCGCCGAAGATGGCCGACAGCACCAAGCCGATGGTGAGGAAAATCAGGACAATGAACAAGCCATAGAGCAGGGCGTCGCGTTTGCCCTTGTGGCCCTCTTTGGAGAAGAAGGAGACGGTCATCGGGATCATCGGGAAGACGCAGGGCATCAGCAGGCCGACCAGACCGCCGCCGATAGCGAACAGGAAGTAACGCCACAGCGACTCCTCTTTCTCGGGCTCGGCTGTGGAAGGCTCCGGATTCTCAGGCGCCGGTGCGATAGAGGCGGTGGCGGCGCTGTCAGGCGCGGGCTCCTCGGCAACTTCCGGCTCGGCAGCTGCCTTGACGTTGTCGAATCCCCTGATATCGAACGAGAACTTCTGCTCCACCGGGGTGCAGCGGCCCTCTATGCAGGCCTGCCCCTCCAGCTTGCCCTTGATGGTGAAGGGCTTGCTGTCTTTGACCTTGACCCGTTGCTTGAAGGTGACTTGCTTGGTGTAAAAGTTGGAGTGCGCGTCCAGGATGTCGTCGTAGTCGCTTTGCGGGGTGGGCTCGCTGACCTTGCCGAGGCGCTCGTATTGCGGCGATGCCGTGAAGTTGAACACCAAGGGCATTTCAATTTGCCCTTCCCCTTTCTTCTGGGCGTAAAGATGCCACTCCGGCTGGATGGTGGCGTGTATCTGCAATTCCGCAACGGAATCGTTGACTTTGACACTCTTGAAGTCCCATTTTACGGGAGATTGCTGCGCAAACAAGGTGGCGATGCCCATCATCAGGGCGACAAATAGGAATAAACGGGAAATGGTGTTTTTCATATTCTACTTTATCTATTTTAATTAATTTCCAATTTAAATGTAAGGCGCAAAAATAGTAAAAATTATAATTGCCTCCTCGCTTTTTTGCAGTTGGATTTGGGATGCTTTTTTATCCATTTTTTTATATTTTTGCAACCCGAATTTGAGCAGCTGATCAAGCCGATTGCTTTGAAAGTTAGTAACATTAAATAAAAAACATAAACTATGAAAAAAATCTTCTTGTTTTTGTGCTTTATGGGGATGGTTTCCCTTGCTGCCAATGCGCAGAATGACAATGTCCGTATTGAGAAAAGTGCTTATGAGGCTATCGACGCCGTGCCGGGTACCTCAATGCTGAGGGTGCCAGCCCAGGCTACAGTGGATATCCCGTACGCTCCTGAAACGGAGTCCTTTTTGCAGCAAAACAATGATTTTACGAGGGACAGAAGTGCCCGCAAGCGCATCCTGCGCCCCGGCGAGTCCCTTATTTTCAGTGTGGAGAACAACGTGCTGACGGAGGACAGCTCCCATTTCGAGACGCTGTCGTCTGCCATCGAGAGCGCCATCGCCCGCGTGCCCGTCTGGATGCGCTACGACCTGCGCTTCAAGTTCCACGAGATCAGCAACACCACCGTCCGCACCAAGATGGTGAACCTGATCAACTCCACCCCCAAGCAGTATCTTGACGAGGTGGCCTTTGTGCTGACCTACCTGCCGGCAGAGGTGCTCAACGCCTCCCGCTTTGCCAACGACTGGGAGTATCTCGTGCATAATGCCGAGCTTATCTATCAACACGCCGGTTTCCTGAAATATGTGCGTTTGGTGGAGTCGGGCGACACCACCTCCGGCGACTGGTACACCACCACCGAGTACCGCATCAAACAGGGCTCCAACTACATCTGGCGCCCCATTGACAAGTACTACTACTACCAGTTCATCGTGATGCCCAAGCTGGAGCAGGAGGGCGTCTATGTGACCGACAACCTCACCTCCATCTCCTCGCAGCGCACGTGGGGCTACTTCTGGCGCGACTACCTCTGGAACGACTACTCCCAGGCGGTCAACCCCTCCGACAATGCCGACCGCAGCTACAAGAACGTGAATATGTGCGGCTATGTGGCCATCAACTCTTCCGGCACCCGCGACACGGTGTGCATCGACACCATCCCCGCCCTCGGCGAGATTATGCAAATGCCCGAGTACCTCTGGAACGAGAATCCCACTATCTACTTCTTCAACCGTAACTTCTCGTCCACACAAAGCGCTTTGGATGTGCTGGGCAACTGGTGCTCGCGCGCAGTGCCGCAGGATGTGACCTCCGCCTCCGACTATCGTCCCTCGCAGCCCAACCACATCGCCTGGAAGCACGTGGGCAACTGCCACGAAGACGCGCTCTTGGTGACCGCTGCAGCCCGCACCGCCCTCATCCCCTGTATGCACGTGGGCGACTTCTGTGATGACCACGTCTGGACCGTCATACACGACGGCTGCGACGATATGGAATGGCACCACTTCGAGTTCTTCCGCGGCGGCCTCTCCGCCAGCAGACCCTACTACTGGGGAATGACCAATATGCAGGCCACCGGCAACTACGGTTGGAACAGCTCCCTTGTGCAGGGCTACGTGCCCGACGGCACCCTGCAGAACCTCTCCGAGAAATATTCTGAGAATGAGGCCTGCACGCTCAACCTTACCGTCAAAGACCAGGAGGGCAAGCCCGTGGACGGCGCCAAAGTCAACCTCTATTCCACCAACTACCAGTACAGCTCTTCCAACCCCTCCATCCTCTCTGCTGGTTACCTCTGGACTGATGCGCAGGGCAAGATTTCCGTCAAACTCGGCACGGGCAACAAGTACTATATGAAGATCTCCCATCCCGACTTCGGCTCCTTCCCGACCACTTCCGGACAGGTGTACAATGTCATTACCAACAAGACCACGGCCGGCCATACCTATAACGTGAACTACTCGTTCCCCTCTGCGGCCACTTCGGAACGTAACCACATTACCTCTGCCCAGACGGAGTTCCCCGCCAACAAGAGTGTCAAGGTGACGCTTTCGGCTTACAACATCACGACTGGCAACAATCCCGTTGATGGTCAGAACTCCTCGTTCTATGAGCATACCGGCACGCTGGCCGGACTGACCGCGTACGTGGTGGACGAGGCCAACATTGCCAACTTCCGCAACGGCACCCTCGTGGCCGATGCCGAATATGAATTTAATGGACTCGCCGAGGGCGCCTTCTCCATTCCGGTGCACCAGACGGGTAAGACCTACGTGGTGGTCTCCAACAGCAACAACTATGTCAACTATGTGGAGGTGGAGTACGATGCTGAAATGGTGGACGGCGCCGATTTCAACGGTGTCAGCACCTACGAAGGCCTCTCCTTCCAGCTCTATCCGAATCCGGCAACCGAGAGAGTGCAGCTGGCATTCACTGCCGACCCGACCAAGGCCCTCGATGTGCAGTTCTTCGATCTCTCCGGCAAAGTGGTGCTCACTACCACGGTCGATAACGCCATCTCCAGCGTGGACGTGACAACCCTGCGCCCGGGCGTCTATTTCGTGAAATGCGACAACCACGTCGTGAAATTCATCAAACAATAACATCTCTTTTTCACAATGAAGAATACTTCTTATCAAATCATTACAGCTCATCGGAAAATGGCGGACGTGCTCACTGAGCACAGCAAGCTTATCTCCATATTCCCCCGTCTGGGCATAGCCCTCGGCTTCGGCGAGAAGACTGTGGCACAGGTCTGTGCCGACAACGGCGTCACCCTCCCGATGTTCTTGATCGTCGGCAATGTCTATACGATGGACGAATATCTCCCGACGGATGATGAGTTGCAGCAGTGCCCCATCGGGGATTTTGTCCGCTACTTGATTGATTCGCACAAGGACTATCTCGATTATAAGTTCCCCCATATCGAACAGCATCTCGCCGAGGTTGTCAATGATTGGAATGAGAAGTACAAGAAATTGATTACCAACTTTTTCTATGATTATAAGAAAGAGGTGGTGGATCATTTCAAATATGAGGAAGAGGTTGTCTTTCCCTTTGTACAGGCTTTGGTGCACCGCACATCCATCAAAAAGAATGCACCCAAGAAGGGGGCGTTCGACAAGCAGCACACCAATATCGAGGACAAGTTGCGCGATTTCACCAACCTGTTGATCAAGTACATACCTGCCGATGTGGCCCAGCGCGAGCGCATTGATATGCTGGAGGATATCTGTGCACTGTCAGAAGATATTGAGAAGCACGCCCTCATTGAGGAGAAAATATTGTTCCCGTACATCAAGATTCTGCACGAAGATGAAAATCTGTAAAATAGCCATAGCAGACCCTTCGGTCATCGTTTTGAGCGGGTTGTCGGCTTTGTTGCGGGACCTGCCCGAGTACGAGGTGGTGCTCCAGTCGGACGATATGCACACCGTGATGACGCGCCTGCGCATCCTCCGTCCCGACGTGCTCATCATCAACCCGTCTATGATTGATTATTCCAAAAGGCGTATGGTGCGCTCCCTTTTTGAGGACCTTCCCGATTTGCGGGTGGTGGCGCTGGTCTCCTCTTTCTTCGACAACCAGATGCTCCGCCAGTTCCAAGGGGTCGTTGAAATCACCGACGACCTGCAGCGCATCAAGTCCACCCTGAACCAGGTGGTGGCCCAACTCAATGCGGAGGATTCCGATATGGATTCTTCGGTGCTCTCCGATCGCGAGAAGGATGTGCTGATTTGTTTGGCCAAAGGTATGAAAAACAATGAGATAGCGGATAGCTTGAATATTTCCACCTATACGGTCATTACTCATCGCAAGAATATTGTGCGCAAAACGGGCATTAAGTCCGTATCCGCCCTTACTGTGTATGCGATTCTTAACAATCTGTTGGAACAGAAGGATATTATTTAGAAATGAATTTTAATAGATAAAAAAAAGGGGTGTCCGTGTGGGCACCCCTTTTGTGTCTTATTTTTGTGGCCGAAGTTTGGATTCACGGGTCCAGTCAACGGTCATCCCGAAGAGTGAAACGCCTAAATAGCCTCGCATCTTGAGGGTTTTGCCATCATTGACCAGCCGGATGTAGGTCTTGTAAGTGCCCTTCTTGCCGGGATACTTCAACTTGCCGTTCTGGTATTCTTTATCCTTGGCATTGTAGGTCAGACCTGTCATAAAGACAAGGCCGAGCTGGTTTTTCTTTTTGGGGTTCTCCACCCACACCACCTTGGCCTCGTAGGTGCCGTTGGCGGCCTTGTAGATCTCACATTGCGAGCCCTCTTTGGAGAAAGGGTCAACGGAATGGAAGATTCCGCAGATGTCATCCGCATTTTGGGCGTACAATGCGCATCCGAACAGGGCAATGAACAGGGTTATCAGCGTTTTTTTCATAGTGGTCGTTATTTAGGTAAAACAGTTTTTGAGATTTATTCCTCGGGGGCGAACAATGGGTCCCAAGGCGGGAGATAGATGGGCGTCTGGTCGAAAAGTTTAAGGGTGGCGGCGGGAATGTATTTTTCTTCCACCACCAGACGGAACATATATTCGTTGAACCACTCGTTGGTCATAATGAGGAATCCGTTGTGGCCGTATTTGTTGCCCCAGCTGTTCTCCACCATCCATTTGAGGGGTCTGCCGTCTTTGTCTAGATCAACGGCGCAGAGAGTCATCGCGTGCGTGGATCCGCTGGCGTAGGTGGCGATGCGCTGGCGCTTGTCCATATTGAACTTGGTGCCGAACAGGGAACCGTAGTCGTAGTTGTTGATGTCCATATAGCCGGTCTCGCGGTCGAGGAACTTGCCCACGTCGCAGGAGAAGTACATATTGGTGCTGTCCTTGATGGAAGCGATGGCCATCTGGGCGATGTCGCTCATCGGCAGGTTGAGGTAGCGCCAGTTCTGGCCGTCATAGACGTGCCGGTCGTACTGGATTTCATACACGCGGTAGTACTCGCGGGTGGGGTCGTTCATTACCATATAATACTTGCTGAAATCCTCGTTGGCGAACTTGGCGGCAAACGATTTGGGTGTGTATTTGTCGGTGCTGACGATTTCGCCCTTGGCGTTGCGCTGTGTCCAGGTAAACTCGGCGGGCGGCTCGCCCAAGGTGAACACTAACATCTTGTAGATGACTTTCAGCATCTCCATCTTCTTGTCCTGCAGCATTTTCTCAGTAGTGCTCTTATTGTTGGCCATCTCGCGCAAGATCAGTCCGTCTTCGCGCAGGCGGAGCTTGATGAGCGACGACATCTGCGAGGTGTGGTTGCTGCTGTAGGTCTCCGGCATCGCCTCCTTGGGCATAATGCCGTATTTGCTGATGAGGTTGGCCACGCCGGTGAACTGGCCACCGTCGCCCAGCGGGTTTTGGAACAGCCACTTCACGGTTTCGTCCTCCATCGATTTGTTGCGGTTGTCAAGGATCGATTGCAGGAAGAGGTTCGACTTCTCCAGTTGGTCCCAGAAGAAGGTATAGCATTGGGAAAACTGGAAGTCGGAGGGCAGGTCGTACTTTTTGATGGCTTTGGCGCGCAGCACGTTCATACCGGTGAACATCCAGCAGCGGCCCGACGAGGCCTGGTCGGTGATGGCCTTGGAGGGCACCTGGTTGGAGAAGTGGGCATCGAAGGCCGTGTTGTTGTCGTAGTTCTTGGCCAATTTGTTGATGTCGTTGGCCACCACCGCGTTGCGCAGGGCCTTTTCAGTGCCGGTGCTCTTGTAGGAGTCCTGCAGGGTGGCGATTTGCTCGGCGGTGAGGCCGCCGTTCTTGCTGATGCTCTGCCCGAAGACAAAAGACAAACAGCTGATGGCTAAAGTGAGAAGAAGTGTTCTTTTCATCTGTCGTTGAGGTATTTGTGGTTTGTTATGTTTACAATAATAATTATGGTTACATCGGTTTGATTTTGCGGGCCAGCTTGGCGCAGAGGCCGGGGAAGAAGCGCTTGATGTGGGCCATAATGAGTTCGCCGCTGCCCACCAGTTTCTCCCTCTTTTCTTTTGCGATGGCCTTGAAGATGATGCGGGAGGCCTTCTCGGCGGTGATGCCGCCCGCCTGGCCCGCGTCCATCTTGCCGTGCTGCCGCCCGTCTTTCTCTAACGAGTTGACGGAGATGTTGGTCTGCACGCGCCCCGGTGTGAGGATGGTCACCCGGATGTTGTCCTTGTGGTTCTCTGCCGCGATGGTTTCGAAGAAGCCGTAGAGGGCGTGCTTGGCCGACGAGTAGGCGCAGCGCAACGGGAATCCGAAGAGCCCTGCGATGCTGGTGGTCACGGCCAACTGACCGCCGCCCTGTTCGATCATCTTGGGCAAAACGGCTTTGGTGAGGATGACAGGGGCGTAGAAGTCGATATCCATCACCTTGCGGATGACGGCCATATCGGTTTCCACGGTGGTGCCGCGCTGGCTGATGCCGGCGTTGTTGTAGAACAGGTCGATGCGGCCGTAGGCGTTGAGCGCATCCTCGGCGAGTTGCGGCAGCGTGTCGGTCTGCGACAGGTCGAAGGGCAGGCAGGTCACGGCTTTGGCGCCCCGACGCAGGCACTCTTCGCGCACCTGCTCCAAAAGGTCCGGCTCCAGGGCTGTGAGAATCAGCCGCGCGCCCGCCTCGGCAAAGCGGAAGGCCACCTCCTTGCCCATTCCGGAGGAGGTGCCCGTGATCCAAACTACTTGGTTGGTATAGTCATTCATTGTTGGCAAATTTTAAGCCGCAAAAATACAAAAAGTTTGCGGACACTGTCATTGAAACCGCACCGATTCCGCAATCTCCGTTGTGTGGCTGCCGGTGCCCTCCTCGTATTTGCCGTATATGAGGCAATATTTCTTGGTGCGCCAGTCGCGGAGCAATACCACATCAACCATAGTGATATACGGTTTTGTATGGTAAATCCAGCATTTGCGGGATGCCTGGATATTCGGTTCTCCCTCTATTCCGAAGCTGCCGTTCGACATCAGCTCCTTCGGGAATTGAGCATATTTCCTGTCAACCAACTCCTCAAAAGGTTCCTCACTGATAATATTCGCTCCGCTGTTTCCAACATCGGACTTGATATAATATTCGCAGTCATCATTGAAAATTATGATGAAAAGGTCGTCTCCTGTATCCTCATAACCGCATTTCAGTCCGGCCGGTTTCTTGACTCGAATCAGTCCGTCTGTGAGTTCATCCGCTCCAAGCGTACTCGGATCTATGGCAATATCAAATTCGTCATAAAAGATTTCCGGGAACGGTTGGCCCTCCGAAATGCACGTTATGACACGGTGGCAGAAAAGCGTGTAAAGAAATAGCAATCCATATAATAGGAAGATCAACCAGATGGGCACCTTACGCTCCTTCAGTGGAAAAATTTGCTTGACCTGTTCGGAATCAAAAATATACACCACACAAATTACCCAAACAAGAAGACAGACTATCACCTGCCAAATAGGAAAAACTGTTGATGTCAGCAATGCTGGAACAACAGTCATCAATATGATGTATATGTGCAGAAGGAAAATGGTGTTGCCGCGTCTGCGGCGCAACGAAAGAAACGCCATCAACGCGATGACGGGAGGTAGTAGGCAGGAAAAAAGTGCAGCACTCAAAAACAGCCAGGAACCTGGGAGCTCGCTGGCAAAGAAAAGGAGAAAAAAGGAGGAATGCGGAACATACAGCACAGCCGTGGCGCCGAGAAACCACAACAGCACCTTGAATGCGCCGTGAATTTCAGCGGATTTATGTTCCGTAGTCATTTGTCCTTATGCCTCGTCAATCATCTTTTTGAAGAAACTGGCTCTGGCCGCGCCCTCGCCGGTGTTGAGGAGAACGGTCTCGCCGTTGCGGATCTGTCCTTCTTCCAGGGCTTTGTAGAAACCGGCGAAGCAGACGATGGAGGCGGGTCCGAGGTAGATGCCGCGCTCGTCTTTGACAATCTTGCCGTAGCGTGCCAGCTCGCTCTCTTTCACCTGCAGGAAGGTGCCGCCGCTCTTGCGTACGATGGGCGCCACGATGGGGTACATTCCCGGGTTGCCGGCCGTGAGGATGGACACAAAGGTCTTGGGATCAGCGATGATGGGGTAGTCCTTCTCGTAACCTTCCGGAAAACCGGCCTTGACGGCCTTGTTCCAGGCCTGCACCATCGGGTCGCAAGTGTCCTGCTGGATGAGCAGCATACGGGGCAGCTTGGTCTCCGGGAAGGTGGTCTGCAAATCGCGGATGCCTTTGTCGAGGGCGATGGGGCCTGTGCCGCCCGCCACGGCCTGTACATACACATCGGGCATCTTGCCCAGCTGGCGCAGGTACTCGAACACCATCGTCTTCTTGGCCTCCACTCGGATGGGGTCGATGTTGCCGGTGGAGATGAGCACGTGGTTCTTCTCGTGGAAGTCGTTGGCCTCTTTCTTGGCGAAGCCGTAGTTGCCGTCGCACACCACTACCGTCTGGCCGTAGGATTTGATGGCCTTCACGGTGTCTTCACAAGCGTCGGAGGGCATAAAGACCGTGAACTTGATGCCGGCTTCGGCCAAATAGCGGGCGTATGCGGTGGCGGTGTTGCCGGTGGAGGCCACGCAGAACTCCTTCACACCGTTCTCCTTGAAAAGCGAGGCGGCCAGCGAGGCGGCAATGTCCTTGAAGGTGTTGCTGCCGCCGTTCAGGTCGTTGCGATAGACCATCACTTGGCAGTCGATGCCGTATTTCTCTTTCGCCAATTTTTCCAGGAAATCCCACTCCTCGATCGGGATGGCCCCCTCGCCGAAGGAGACGATGTTTTTCGGGTCCATCACCGGCAGGAAGTCGAAATAATGGTAGAAGTTGGCCGGTTTGTGCTCGGGCTTGGTGAGCTCCGTGATTTTATGATAATCGGCGCTATACACGACATCGGCGCGTTTGCAGCCGCAGGAACACTCCTGATTCATCTTAAACCAAGTGGCGAAGTCGGGGATGACTTCCCCGCATTTTGTACAGACGAGTTTGTATTTGTTATTCATATAGATGTGTTTTTGTTATTATCTTGAAAAAAAGCGTGCAAATATACATTTTTTTGTCAGTTGTTAAGATTCCTGTCCCTTATTGCAAAACGCCTCCATCTTCTGCAGCCAGTGCAGGGCGGCCTTGATGGTGGGCACGTGGTGTATGGAGAGCATCAGCTTGTGGTTTACCTCCTTGAGTTGGGTGGTCGGGTGGTTGTACTGCATAAAGCCCAGTACCGCCCCGAAGGCGTCCGACTGGAAGTATTTGGAAGTGGAGTTGCCGAGGAAGTAGCCGGTGAGGGTGTTCTTCTTGAGCAGGATTTTCTCGAAGTGGAGCTGGGCGGCGGTCAGACGCAGCGGAATGGTCTGCATCAGTTCCAACGCCTCCTTGGGCATTGGGCCGAAGATGTCGGTGACCTTTTTGCGGAAGGCCTCGAGCTTGTCCAGGTCGCGGATGGCTTGCAGCTCTTTGTAGAGGCTCATCCGCTCGCTGACGCTGCTGATGTAGTCGGCGGGGAAGAGGGCCTCGATGTCGGTCTCGAAGAGGCACTCGCGGCTGAGGATGCCTGAGTTGTCGGCCATCTCCACCTCCTCGTAGTCGGCATACTGCATCTCCTGGATGGCCTCGGAGAGGATTTTCTGGTACATTTCGTAGCCGATCTCGTTGATGAAACCGCTTTGGTCGGCGCCGAGGATGTTGCCGGCACCGCGGATGTCGAGGTCACGCAGGGCAATCTGGATGCCGCTGCCGATGTCGGAGAAGTCCTCGATGGCCTGCAATCGCTTGCGGGCCTGGTCGTTGAGCATATCGAAGGGCTTGGTGAAGAGGTAGCAGTAGGCCTTCTGGTTGTTGCGTCCCACACGTCCGCGCAGCTGGTGGAGCACGTTGAGCGCAAAGTTCTGGGCGTCGTTGATGATCATCGTGTTGGCGTTCACGATGTCAAGGCCCGACTCGACGATGGTGGTGGAGACCAGCACGTCGGTCTGGTGGTCGATGAAGTCGGTCATTATGCGCTCCAGCTCGGCGCCCTCCATTTGGCCGTGGCCGATGGCGATGCGCGCTTGCGGCACGAGCCGCTGGATGAGGCCGGCCAGTTCCTTGATGTCCTGGATCTTGTTGTGCACGACGAACACCTGTCCGCCCCGGTTGAGCTCGCGTTGCACGGCCTCGCGCAGAATCTCCTCGTCGAAGACGTGCACTTCCGTCTGGATGGGCTGGCGGTTGGGGGGTGGGGTGGTGATGACGGAGATGTCGCGCGCCCCCATCAGCGAGAACTGCAGGGTGCGCGGGATGGGCGTGGCCGACATCGTCAGCGTGTCCACACTGACGCGCAGCTCGCGGAGCTTCTCCTTGGCCGCCACGCCGAACTTCTGCTCCTCGTCGATGATCAGGAGCCCGAGGTCCTTGAAATGCACGTCCTTGCTCAGCAGCCGGTGCGTGCCGATGAGGATGTCAACGCGCCCTTCCTCAAGGCGTTTCAGGATTTCACGGATCTGTTTGGCGGTCTTGAAACGGTTCACATATTCGACCGTGCAGGGCATTTCGCCCAGACGGTCCGTGAAGGTGGTGTAGTGCTGCAGCGCCAACACGGTGGTGGGCACGAGCACGGCCACCTGCTTGTTGTCGCAGACAGCCTTGAAGGCGGCGCGGATGGCGATTTCCGTCTTGCCGAACCCCACGTCGCCGCAGATGAGGCGGTCCATTGGGTGCTCGCTCTCCATATCGCCCTTCACGTCGGCGAGCGTTTTCACTTGGTCGGGGGTGTCCTCGTAAATGAAGGAGGCTTCCAGCTCGGCCTGCATAAAGTTGTCGGCGGAGAAGGCGAAGCCCTTGCGGGCCTTGCGCTGCGAGTAGAGCTTGATGAGGTCGATGGCCAGCTCCTTGACACGCTTCTTGGTGCGCTCCTTGAGCTTGTCCCACGTGCCGGAGCCGATGCGGTGCAGGGTGGGCGGCGTGCCCTCTTTGCCCACATACTTGCTGATTTTGTAGAGCGAGTGGATGCTCATATCGAGGATGGCGCCGTCCTTGTACATCAGCCGGATGGCCTCCTGTACCTTGCCGTCCACTTGTGTCTTGACCAGCCCTTTGTAGATGCCGACGCCGTGGTCGATGTGCACCACATAGTCGCCGGGCTGCAGGTCGTAGATCTCTTTCAGCGTGAAGGCCTCGCTCTTCTTGTAGCGGTCGCGGATGACCACACGCTCGTTCTTCTCGAAGAACTGGTGGTCGGTGTAGAGTGCCCACTTCCGTTCCTCGTCGCGGAACCCTTCGTGAAGGATGCCTAAAATAGGGGTGTAGAGCTGCTCTAACGTCAGCGAGGCCTGGTTGTGGCGGTTGTACTTGGCCACAAGGTCGGTCATCACCTTCTCCATTCGTTCCAACTGTGACTTGTTTTCGGAAAGGAATATTGAGCGGATGCCTCGCTCCACGTTGTCTATCCACTCGAGCAGCAGGTAGTCGAAGCTGCGCCCGAAGTGGTTCTGGGGTTTCGTTTGGAAGTCGATGGCAAGGTCTGTGCCGCTCTCCTCGGGCGCTTCCACCAGACAGCGGGTGTGTTTGACCGCCTCCTTGTCGAAGTCGCGCCGGCGGATGAAAAGGTCCTCCACCCGGAGGGCGTCGTCGTTGGAGGGAGTGTTTTCGTACTCTTCCTCCACTTTTCTATAAAGTGCGGCGATTTGCGAGCCGATGTCTTTGGGGTGCTCCAGCCACAGGCGAGTGTTGGCGGGAAGGAACTCCAGCAGGGAAATGCGCTTCTCCTCGATTTGGTGGGAGACGATTTTGGGCATTATGTGGACCACATCCTCCTCGTGCAGGGAGAGTTGCGTTTCGGGGTTGAAGAAACGGATGGACTCCACGCGGTCGCCGTCCAGCTCTATACGGTATGGGTATTCTTCAGAATAAGAGAAGATGTCGAAGATGCTGCCGCGCCAGGCGAACTGGCCGGGCTCGAAGACGAAATCCTCCTGCAAATACTCGAGTTGGTAAAGTTGATCCAGGAAATGGTCAACAGTGATTTCGCTATCCTTGACGATAGAGAAAGAGTTGTCGAAGAGAAACTGCTTGGAGATGATTTTCTCGGCCACGGCCTCGGGATAGGAGACGATGCAGTAGGGCACCTCGGGGTGGTTGGCGATCTTGTTGACGATCTCGGAGCGGAGTTTCACGTTGGAGTTGTTGATCTCGTCGGCGGAGTGGGCACGCTTGTAGGAGGAGGGCAGGTAGTGCACCCGCTTGCTGGGCAACGGCAGCTCCTTGTCGTGGAGCAACTTCTCCAGATCGTTGTAGAAAAAGGCGGCCCGCTCGCGGTCGGAGAGTATGAAAAGCTGCGTGGCAGTAGCCTTCTCTGCAAGACGCGAGGCCAGCAATGCGTACGAGGAGCCCGTCAAACCATTGAGTTGTATGGTCTTGGCGGCTCCTTCCGCGTCCAGTATCGGGACGATTTTCGACACTTCCTTGGTGCAGAAGCGCGATTGGAAATCTTCTATGGTCATATCAAAAAATAAGGTCGCAAAAGTACGATTTTTAGGGATAGGAAACGCCATCTTTTTTGTATCTTTGCGCCCAAAAATCATTAACCGCTATGAAAGTACATTTTATCGCCATTGGGGGCAGCGCTATGCACAACCTGGCCATCGCCCTCCGTTTGAAAGGATATGAAGTGACCGGCTCTGACGACGAGATCTTCGAGCCTGCAAAATCGCGCCTCGCCAAGTACGGCATACTGCCCGACAGCATCGGCTGGCACCCCGAACGCATCACCCCTGACCTCGATGCCATCATCCTCGGTATGCACGCCCGCATCGACAACCCCGAGCTGGTCAAGGCCAAAGAACTGGGCCTGAAAATCTATTCCTACCCCGAATATCTCTACGAACAGTCGAAAGACAAGGTGCGCATTGTGGTGGGCGGCAGCCACGGCAAAACCACCATCACCTCGATGATTATCCACGTGCTCCAGCAGAACCACATCGACTGCGACTATATGGTCGGGGCGCAGCTGGAGGGCTTTGAAGTGATGGTGAAACTCAGCGAGGAGGCACGCATTATAGTCATCGAGGGCGACGAGTACCTGACTTCTCCTATCGACCGGCGCCCCAAGTTCCACGTCTATCAGCCTACCGTCGGCATCGTCAGCGGCATCGCCTGGGATCACGTCAATGTGTTCCCGACATTCGACATCTATGTGGAGCAGTTCGAGATTTTCGCCAATATGATTCCCGACAACGGGAAGTTTATCTATTGCGAGGACGACGAAGTGCTGCGTGCCTTGGGCGAGCGCGTGACGGTTGCCCACAAACAACCGTATGGCGTGCATCCTTACCATATCCAGGATGGCGTGACCTATCTGGAGACGCCCGAAGGGGATGTGCCCCTGCATATCTTCGGCAAGCACAACCTCACCAACCTCAACGCCGCCCGCTATGCCTGCGCCGCCGTGGGGGTCTCTTCACAGGATTTCTACAAAGCCATCGCCTCTTTCAAAGGCGCTTCCAAACGTCTTGAATTGGTGGCCAAGAATGCCGACAGTCTTGTATATAAGGACTTTGCCCATTCACCCTCCAAGCTCAAGGCGACCATCGCCGCCGTGCGCGAGCAGTACCCCGACAAACATCTCGTGGCTTGTATGGAACTGCACACCTTCAGTAGCCTGACCGAGGCTTTCCTTACCCAATATGCCGGCGCGATGGACGATGCCGACGAGGCCATCGTCTATTTCTCGCCCGAAGCCATTGCTCTCAAAAAACTTCCGCCCATCACGGCCCCGATGATTGAGAAGGCGTTCGGACGTCCCGATTTGACGGTGTTTGACGATTCCGCCTTGTTGAAGAATAAACTTTTGAATATGAAGGCAGTCAATACCGTTTTGCTGATGATGTCGTCGGGAAATTTTAATGGTATAGATGTGAACGAGTTGGGTAAAAAAATTATATCTTTGCGCCCTTGATTTCAAAAAGGAAAAAATAATAAAACAAAAACATAAAAAACACCAAATCACAATGAAAAAGTTCAGTTTATCGGTTTTGATGGTTGTCGCATTTGTCTTCTGTTATGCGCAACCGAAGATTCAATTTGAACAAACCACCTACGATTTCGGCAAGATTCACGAAGAGGGTGGCAAGGTTACGGGCAAGTTTGTCTTCACCAACGTGGGCAACGAGCCTTTGGAACTGACCAATGTGCGTCCCGGATGCGGATGTACTGCGGCCAACTACACGAAGGGACAGATCGCCCCGGGCGCGCAGGGTTACATCGAAGCGACTTATAATCCCTACAATCGTCCCGGCAACTTCCACAAAAACATCCGTGTTACCACGAATGAGCCCCAGTTCATTGAGGATAGCAAGACGCCCCCTCATATGATTTTCATCAAGGGTGAAGTCATCAAGCGCCCGCCCACGGAGTTTGAGCGCACGGGCTACACCAAGACCGCCGGTATGGCGCGTTTCTTCGAGCCTTCTGTGGCCCACAACCTCCTCAATACGGAGTCTGTGCTCGACACCTTCAAGGTGCGCAACTTCTGGAACAAGCCCGTCAATTACCGTCTGGAGAGCAATACCGAATACATCAGCGAGCAATACCGCAGTTTCGGCAGCGAGCTGATGCCGGGCGAAGAGGGCTTCATCGTCATCAAATACGACGCCGCCAAGCGCGGGGCTTTCGGCCAGATGAAAGATGCGGCTACCTACAACACCAATGACTCCATTGAGCCCAAGAAACAACTGCACTTCGCCGTCAACATCAAAGAGGATTTCTCGAAGCTCACGCCTAAGCAGCTGAAGAAAGCCCCTGTCTCCGTCTATCCTGTGACGACCCTCGATTTCGGCAGCGTGCAGAAGAACAGCAACACGGTCCGTGAGTTTACCATCACGAACACTGGCAAGAACCCGCTGACCATCCATACGATGGTTCCCGCCTCCAATTTGTTCAAAGCCACGGCTTCTCAGATGGTGATTCCGTCAGGGGAGACTTCCACGGTGACGGTCTCGTTCAGAGCCAACAACCGTGCGGGCGTGCACAACACGACGCTGGAGGTGATTACCAACGACCCGAACAATCCTATCCAGGTCATCAACATCAACGGACAGGTTCAATAGTGTTTTCCTGAATTGATTATAAGAAAAGCGGCGAGTTCCATCGGAGCCCGCCGCTTTTCTTATGCAATGATATCCCGGATTCGAGAGGAATAGTCCGCTTAATCAAGGTGCAGTTTCTTGATATAATCTTCGATTTCGTTGACCAGAATGTCTTTCCGGATCACTCTCTTGTCCTTGTCGATGAGGAACATAAAAGGAATGGTGCGGGTGTCGAAAAGGTGGTTTTCCTCGATGGTCTGGTCGAAGTTCCAGCCGTGCAGGTAGGAGGGGTTGGCCTCGGAGGAGTGGATGAAGTTTCTCCAGACATTGGCGTCGTCCTCGAAATAGACGGTGAGCACCTTGAGGTTGCCTTTGGCGATGGCGCTGTTGAGGGCCGGGAAGTTGGCCATACGTCCGCGCACTTCGCGGCAGGTGGGGCAGGTGGGGTGCTGCAGATAAAGAAGCATATAGTCGCTCTGCACCTGATGGAAGGTGGTGGTGTCGCCGTTGCTCATCACGATGCGGAAGTCGGGCAGGATGTCGCCCTGATGGTTCTTGTCAATGATGGACAGCTCGTGTTCGTAACGGGTCTTGCGGGCTGTTTCCAACTTCTTGTAAGAAAGCATATAACGGAGCATCTTGATGTAGCTATTCTCCATTTTGTAGGGCGAGACGTTGCTGCCGAGAATCTTCTCCATCCGGTCGAAGATTTCGTAGAGGGAGGTCTCGTTGACTGTGGCCGCCTCCAGGACTTTGATGATGCAGGTGTCCAGCTCGGGCATATCAAACTGGTAGATATAGTTGCAGAATCCTTTGATTTTGTTCTCGGCGATGGCCGTGTTCAGGATGCGGGGGTCCTCCCAGGGGAAGTTGTCGAAGTAATGTTCCATAAAGAACTTTTTCAGTTTCTTCTGCGAGGGGTCCTGATAGTACTCTTTCGGGGGTTGCGGGGGCTCAATGCCGGTGGCAATTACAGAAGCCAGCATAGTGCCGGGGTTCTCGGCCATCACTTTCCGCTGGTACGCCTCCTTGTCTTTCGAGATGCGGTTGGCGCGGGCAGTCAGCGAGTCCACAAACACCTGCAGCATATATTGGGGCAGTGAGGCCTGAGCCTGCTGGAATTCCGTATTCAGTTTTGCCATCATATTGTCGTAGTTCTGCAGCTCATCGATGTATTCGTGATAACGCTGGTTCTCGGTGCTGCCCGTGTAGGTGATCTTGCTGGAATCCACGACGGCGGAGAACTTCTGTCCTTTGGAGGAGGATATGAGGAACGCATCCACCAAATTGCTGTCGCCCAGCACCCAGTAGAGGCCGGGTTCCAGGGAGGTCTTGCTCTTGTATTCCATCGACGCGGCGTATGGCTGGGCGTAGATGGTGGTCATCTTGTGGTCCTTGCCGAAGGCCTGGATTTTGAGGGAGTCGGCGTGGACGATGTTGCGGAACTGCCATTTGATTTCCGTCTGGGCTTGGAGCAGACCGAGTGAGAAGATTGCTGTTAAAAACAGAATAGAGATTCTTTTCATTGGAACGATTATTTAGGGTAATCATTGGATTCAAGGTAACGAAACGCCTTGCCGAAATATTGTGGCAGGTCGGAGGCGATGAGCGATTGGGGCGCATTCTCTTCGGCATACAGGTCGCCGGCCAGGCCGTGGAGATAAGTGCCCAGCAGAGCGCTTTCCACAGGATTGTAACCTTGGGCCATCAGGGCGAGGAGCAGGCCGGTGAGGGTGTCGCCGCTGCCGGCTGTAGCCATCCCGGAATTGCCGGTGGAGTTGAAGAACTGTGTGCCGTCGGGCAGCGAGATGAGGGTGTGGTGCCCCTTGAGCACCAAGATGGTGTTGTAGCGCTGGGCAAAAGCGCGTGCCATTTCCACACGTTGGAAGTCGTCGGCTGCGTGCCCGGCCAACCGCTCAAACTCTGCGAAATGAGGAGTGAGGATGCTGTGCGGGGGCAGGAAAGCGAGTCTGGTCTTGTTGTCGGCCAGTATGTTCAGGGCGTCGGCGTCGAGGATGAGGGGTGCCTGCACCTCGTCGAGCACATTCTTGACCAGGGTGACGGTCTTTGGGTGGGTGCCCAGTCCGGGCCCGATGGCGATGGCGTTGATGTTGGCCGGCAGGGTGTTCCAGTCGATGCGGCTGGCGTGTTGCTCCTCCGCGTCGGGATGGAGGATGGCCTCGGGCAGGCGGCCGGGAACGTGTTGTGCGGCGGCGGCAGGGGTGTGGAGGGTGAGTTTGCCAATGCCTCCGCGCAGGGCGGCGGTGGCGGCCAGGATGGCGGCCCCGGGCATCGGGGCGCTGCCGGCAATGAGCAGTCCGTGCCCGAAGGTGCCTTTGTGGGCGTATGGGGAACGGCGGCGGAGTAGGGGACGCACCCCCTCTACTGTCAGATATTCCCGGGTGATTTTCATTGTCGGGGGTACCTCCATCCCGATGTCCAGCACTTGCACATTGCCGCAGAAGGGATAGGCCTCTGGCAACAAGAGAGCCAGTTTCTGGAACTGGATGGACAGGGTCAAATCGGCTATCACGATGTCGTGTTCCGGCGGGGTGTGTTGGTCGGCGAACAGCCCGGAGGGGATGTCGATGGCCACCACGGGGGCGTCGGAGGCGTTGATAGCCTGGATGGCGAGGGCGTGGATGCCAGCGGCGGGCCGGTGCAGCCCGATGCCGAAAAGGGCGTCCACGATGAGCGCGTCGCCAGGGATCTCCAAGGCGTCGGTGCCGTCGAAAATGAGGGTGCGCGTGCGCCCGGTGTTGACCAGCTTCTCCCAACGGCTGAAGTTTTCCTGGAATTCCGGGGAACGGCGTGAGTCAGCGTCTTGGCAAACCACCACTGTGACAGTCTCAAGACTTGTGGTGGGCTCCAACGCCAGGTGGCGGGCTATGACCAACCCGTCGCCGCCGTTGTTGCCCGTGCCGCAGATGACGAACATTTGCGGGATGGCGTTGCGGTCCAGCAGGGGCCGGATGGCTTGCACGCAAGCGATGCCAGCCCGCTCCATCAACTCGATGGAGGAGATGGACTGCATCGTGAACTGCTCACTTTCACGGGTTTCGGGTACAGTTAGTACGGGTGTGCTCATTGCTTTCGCGCGGTTTTGTGAAATGTGGTCCGTCGGCAGACGGGTGTGCGTTTGAAATTGCGGCGGCAAAAATACTCAAAAATTTCAACATCGCTTCATATTTCAATCGCGGGAGTGGTCGTGAGGCCATTCCCGTTTTTTTTATGTGCCTATTTAACGGTGACGGCTTCGCAATAACGGACTGATGTTACAATTTCCCCTCATCGAGAAAACTGTAGTATTTGATTTTGTGAAGAATAAGGTGGTCGAGCACCCTGATGTCAAGGAGAGCGGCGGCTTTTTGGATGTTTTGTGTCAGCAGAATGTCTGCTTTGCTTGGGGTGAGCGAGCCAGAGGGGTGGTTATGGCATAGAATGATGCTTGTGGCGTTGTGGAGCAGGGCCTCGTGCAGGATGACCCTGGGGTCCACGGTGGTGGCGGCGAGTCCACCCTTGCCAATCTGCACGGTGTCGAGAATCTTGGCGGCCTGGTTGAGCAGAAGCACCCAGAACTCTTCGTGTTGCAGATAGCCGATGCGTTCCTGCATGATCTCGGCGGCATCGCTGGAGGAGAGTATGGTGCCCCGCTCCTCGACCTGCTCGGAACTCAGGCGGCGTCCCAGCTCGAAGGCGGCTTTCAGGGTGATGGCTTTGGCCTGTCCGATGCCGTGGATTTCCGTCAACTGACGCAGGGAGAGGTCTTCCAGACGGTTTAACTGGTTGTTACAGGTGTGGAGTATTCGCCGGGAGAGGTCCACGGCGCTTTCGGTGGAAGTGCCGGTGCGGAGGAGGATGGCGAGGAGCTCGGCGTCGCTGAGGGCGGCGGGCCCTTGGGCGGCGTACTTCTCGCGGGGCTTGTCCTCGGCGCACCACTGCGGTATGGTCAGCCGGGAGCCGGCAGGTTCGGATTTGTCCATCAGACCGTGTGGGCGCGCTTCAGCAAGTAGGGGAGCAGTATCTGGTCGAACCCTTGGGTGATGTCCGCCGGAATGACGTCAATCTGGTACTGCCCGCACTTGACCTTGATTTCGTGGAAGTACTCGTGTATCGTGTTCTGGTAGAATTCGCGGATGTTGTTGGCGTGCACCTTTACCTCGTTGCCTGTCTCCATATCCACAAACTTGTAGAGGCGGTTCTCGAAGGCGAAATCGTATTCGAGGGCCTTGTCGAAGGTGTGGAAGAGGAGCACTTCGTGCTTGTTGTGGCGAAGGTGGCCCAAGGCGAGCATCAACTCGTCAAGGTCTTTGCCGGTTTCCAACATATCGCTGAAGATGACGACGATGGAACGACGGTGGATTTGCTCGGCAATCTGGTGCAGGGTGTCGGTGACCATTGAGTTGCGGTGCACTTCTGTGCCGATGGGCTGCAGGATTTTCTCCAGTTCGCGGTAGATCATCTTGTGGTGCGCGTCACCGCCACGGGCCTGCGTGTGCAACTCGAGTTTGTCGGAGAACACGCTCAGTCCGACGGCGTCGCGCTGGCTCTTGAAAATCTGCATCAGCACTGCGGCAGCATACACGGAGAAGAAGATCTTGTTGGGCGCCGCCAACGAGTACTGGTCGCGGATGGGGAAGTACATCGACGATGAGTTGTCGATGATGAGATGACAGCGCAAGTTGGTCTCCTCCTCGTAGGTCTTCACAAACAGCTTGTCGGTGCGGGCGTACAACTTCCAGTCTATGTGCCGGATGGGCTCGCCTGTGTTGTACTGACGGTGCTCGGCGAACTCGACGGAGAAACCGTGCATCGGACTCTTGTGCAAACCGGTGATGAAACCCTCTACCACCTGCTTGGCGATGAATTCAACGTGGTCGAATTGAGTGATTTTCGTAAGGTCTATCGTGTATGCCATCTTCTTGTGTAATTGCGGCGCAAAAGTACAAAAAAATATGCTAAGAGACGAAGACGGGCTTCTGCCACCCCTCTCTCTCTAAAATCATCGTCAAACCAATTTTCCATAGGGCTTTCCGTTTATCTGTGGTTGAATTGCCGCCATTGCTCCATAAATCCGTCCTTCAGGCCGATGGAGTAAGGGTCATCGTCCAATATATCGTCCAAAGAGAATAAAATGGGAGCTCTACCTGTTTCGTGAAAAAGAAGCGCCGGATATGCCGTTATGCCGCCGAACCATTCGGCAGGATAGCGGTCGTGCCGGCGACGATCCAGGTAATACAGCCGAAACGGCCTTTCCAGATGCGTCTTGATGCTGTTGTGGATCTCTCGTTCTTGTAGAGCTCCCGGTATGAATGAGTAAAGAATGCCAATATGGACATCCCGGGCGGTGGAGTCGTTGAGCAGTCGCAAAAGGTGGCGTACGCAGGCGGAACATTCCAGTTCGTTGTTGACCAGCAGGATGTTTCTTCCCTTGGGCAAATCCTCCAAAGAATAGGACTTGGAGTCGGTGTCCACCAGGAAGGGCATCTCCGTAGGATCGGTGTTTTTGTAGCGCATTATTCTGATTTTAAAAACAGGTTCGTTCCTTTTGAAGTAGGCCTCCCGTTGCTGACGGTACTCTTCCGGGGTCTTTCCTCGCCAGCAGATAGTGTCGTCGGCGGAAATCTCCAGCAACAGCTCCCTCCAACTGAGGTGGGCCTTGTCCTCTTGTGGGTGAAGCAGGTTGAAAGGGAACCGCCCGTCGCCATAAGGTGCTGTCGAGGTGTCTTTCGGGGAATAGAGTCGAGTGCGCCCGTGACTGTCCCGTATTGCGAAGGCAGGGACAGACCGCTCTGTCAAGGTGTCGTATTGAGTGTAGTACAAGAGATGGGCGTCGTCCAAAGGAAAGTCGAGCTTGGGGTAGGAGTAGCGGAAGATGTCGTCTTTGGTGGCGAATATCCGCTCCACACCGTATGGGACCGACAGGCTTTTCCGGATATAGGCCTCCTCAAAGGGATGCCACTGCGGCAGGTCGAAGCGAATGTCCTCCAGCCATTGTCCGCCAAGACTGTATTTGTGCAACACCGGGAATCTTGTGCTGAGAAAGAAGAGCGCGTTTTTGTCGTGGAAAAGGTATCGGTTGGGATTGGCTTGCACTACGTGCGGTGCTTCGTAGGCAAGCTCGCGTACAAGCCTCTCCCGTCCGCCTTGGAGTGGACGTTGAAACCATCTGTATCCGAAATCGTGGTCTTCCTCCAAATAAAAGACCGAGCCGTCGTGGAGGTAGGCTGCCTTGTAGTTCGGATGGGAAAACAACGTGTCGAACACATATTGCATCGGTCCAGTACGCCGGTAAACCAGTAGCTGGTTCTGGGTGGTCACCACCAGCAGGTCGCCCGACAAGTCGAAGTCGTAGATCCAGTACGTGCCCGACGCCCGCTCCCTCCGATCGGGGGTGGGAGGGAACGGAAGACGGATGTCGTATTGCACATAATCATCAAGAGACAGGGCGTGTATGACAGCGTCATAGTCGGTCTCCTTGCGCTGAAATGCGCGCATATCGGTGAAATATAACACGCTGTCGCAGACGTTGTACTTGAGGCGGGAAAGGTCGAGCCCCTGGGCGGAGGGGCTAAGGATGATGGATGTGTCGAGTTGGAATGCCGTTCCGATCCAGGACTGGCCCTGTCCCTCCTCCAATGCCATCGTGAGCCCTATGAGTATGATGATTATGCGTGGTTTCATATTGTTGGGATTACATTAATAAATATGCCGTTACATTCTGACGTCCAGGGGCAGGGGAGAAATGTAGATGTACAAGTCGCCCTCCCCGTAGCTGTTGTACTTCCACTCGCCTTTGACGGCGAAGATGGCGCTTCCCGAACGGTTGTTGCTGGGAATAGACACCGTGATGGATTTGCTGCCCTGTGTGGCTCCGTCACGCGACCGGTTCTCGCTGAACTCGATAATCTGGTTGATGGCGTTAGCGAAGGCGTTGTTGGCAGCGACCACATTGGCGGTCGTGGCGGTAATGGACCTGAACTCGCCCATACTGACGTGTGGGACGCGGCAGAAACTCCACCCCGCACCCGAGCAGTCCAGCGTGGCCGGCACCGTCTCGTCGTTGGATGGCGTGTAGTTGATGTCGTTGTAGAGGTTCAGCCAAGCAAAGTAACCGCCGTTGCTCTTGTGGACAATTACAAAGGGCTGTTTTTTGGCAGAGAGGGAGAAGGCCATTGCGAAGGCGGCAATAAATAAGAATAATCTTTTCATAATCTTTTTGATTTAAATTGTTATGGTAATGATTTGATTTTTGAAGGCGTTCCGGTCTCGCGGGAATGCTTTCGCAATCGGCGTCGCGGCTTCTTTGTGCCGACGATAGGTGGTGAAATGTCAGAGGCGCTCTTCGTGTTGGGTTATACAATGTTTTTAATGTCCTGCCGGACTTCGGGTCGCCAACCCTTTCCGACGCAGCAAAGATATAATGAAGTGAATTATTTGTCAAGAGTTTTTATAAAATTTTTTACTGATTGATTACAAGATAATTATAAAATCACTGTTATTATTTATAGCAATTAATTGTTAATTTAAAATTTTGATTTCGGAGAATTTTGGGAAAATAGTGCGTTTTCCGAACAAGGATGCCTCGGATTTTTTGGCAAAAAGAGTAAGAGGATGCCAGTTTGTGAATCTCGAAAAAAAATGTACTTTTGCACGCTCTGAAAAAAGCGTGATATTTTTTAGTATTTGTTTCATAAACAATGCAATAACCTATGGAAAAGAAAATTAGATTTTGTTTGGTTTATCGTGATATGTGGCAATCGTCGGGCAAGTACCAGCCCCGTGTGGACCAGTTGAAGGAGATTGCCCCCGTGATTGTGAAGATGGGTTGTTTCGCCCGTGTGGAAACCAACGGCGGTGCCTTTGAGCAGGTGAATCTCCTTTATGGTGAGAATCCCAACAAGGCTGTGCGCGAGTGGACGAAGCCCCTGCGCGAGGCCGGTATCCAGACCCAGATGCTGGAGCGCGGTCTCAATGGCCTGCGGATGTACCCCGTGCCCGCCGACGTGCGCCGACTGATGTTCAAGGTCAAGAAGGCCCAGGGCGTGGATGTGGTCCGCTCCTTCTGCGGTCTCAACGACTACCGTAATCTGGAACTCTCCATCAAGTATGCCAACGAGTTCGGCCTCATCTCGCAGGCGGCACTGAGCATCACCTATTCGCCTGTCCATACCATCGAGCACTATATGGAGATTGTGGACAAGTATGTGGAATACGGAGCCAAGGAGATCGGTCTGAAGGATATGGCCGGCATTGGCCGCCCGGCAATGCTGGGGAAACTGACTCGCTGCATCAAGGAGAAGTACCCGCATCTCGTCGTTCAGTACCACGGACACACTGGCCCCGGCCTCTCGATGGCCTCCGTGCTGGAGGTTTGCCGCAATGGCGCCGACATCATCGACGTGGCGATGGAACCCCTCTCCTGGGGTATGGTCCACCCCGATGTCATCTCCGTGCAGGCGATGCTGCGCGACGCAGGTTTCGACGTGCCCGACATCAATATGAGCGCCTATATGGAGGCCCGTACCCTCACGCAGAAGTTCATTGACGACTTCCTCGGCTATTTCATCGAACCCAAGAACAAGATTTGCACATCCCTGTTGCTTGGCTGCGGCCTGCCCGGAGGTATGATGGGCTCTATGATGGCCGACCTGAAGGGCCTGAAGGATGCCATCAATCTCTCGCTCCGCAATGCTGGCAAGCCCGAGCTCTCTGAGGACGAACTGCTGGTGAAGTTGTTCAACGAGGTGCAGTATGTGTGGCCTCGCGTGGGCACTCCCGGCCTTGTGACCCCCTTCAGCCAGTATGTGAAGAACATCGCCCTGATGAATATCCTTGCGGAAGCCCAGGGCAAACCCCGCTACTCCAATATGGACAAGAATATGTGGGATATGATTCTCGGTCGCTGCGGCCGTCTGCCTGGCCCGCTCGCCCCTGAAATCGTGGAACTCGCCAAATCCAAGGGCTATGAGTTCTTCGATGGCGTCCCCCAAGACAACTATCCCGACGAACTGCCCAAATACCGTGAGATGATGAAAGAGCGCGGTTGGGATTGTGGTGAAGACGACGAGGAACTCTTCGAGCTGGCAATGCACGAACGCCAGTACATTGACTATAAAGAGGGTAGGGCGAAGAAGAATTTCATTGAGGCGCTTGCCAAGGCCAAACTCAAAGCGGAAGGTGCTGGCGAAGAGAAACTGCCCGATGAGATCAAGAAGACGGCCATTGAGCGCGTGCTGGCCAAGGAACCCGACGCCAAGACGGTGGTCGCTCCTGTGTCAGGACAAGTGATATGGGAACTCTCTGTGGATGAAAAATCGATGGCCAAGCCCATCGGCACTTCCGTCAAGGAGGGCGACACGGTATGCTTCGTTGCCGCCTACTATGGCAACGAGGAGGTGCACGCCCTGTATGGCGGCAAAATCATCGAGGTGGTGGCCCAGCAGGGCGATAAAGTCCAGAAGGGTGATGTCATCGCCTTCGTGAAATAGTGAGAATCTTTACTCGCAGGGATGTCTTCCGGGCATCCCTGTTTTTTATTATATATAATCCTTTATAATATGCGATATCTGCGTCCTCTTCTGGAAGGAAAGCACATTCTCGTTCAACTACTGGCGCTGTTGATTCTCATTTTCGTGGGAATGACGGTGTTCAGCACCCTCGGCCAGCTGGTGGCGTATGCCATTTTTCATACGATGGATATGCATACGGCCAGCAATCCCGCCGCCTATATTCGCATCACACAGTTTTTCAGCTCTATAGGAACTTTCCTGTGTCCGGCATTGCTGTTTTCATATCTTCAGGACGGGCGGTGGTTGAACTATAATGCCGCGAATCGTCGTCCCCACCATCTGTTCGTCAACACGGTGCTGGTGCTTTCCATTGCGTTGCTCCCGTTGGTGGCCATTTTGGAGCAATGGAACGAGGGAATGCATCTGCCGGAATGGATGTCGGGAGTGGAGCAGTGGATGGCCCGGATGGAAGAGTCGATGAGTAAGGTGATGGAACTGCTGGTGCAGGACCATTCCTACGCCACCCTGTGTTTGAACATACTGGTGATGGCCCTGATCCCCGCCATTTGCGAGGAGTTCCTTTTCCGGGGAACGTTGCAGTCGCTGCTGACCAAACAGTGGAACAAACCGCACTTGGCCATCTGGACAACGGCAGTGGTGTTCAGCGCGATACATCTGCAGTTCTACGGATTCCTGCCCCGGATGCTATTGGGTGCCTATTTGGGATATCTCTTCTATTGGAGTCGCTCGCTGTGGCTTCCGGTACTGGCTCATTTCCTGCACAACGCCCTCTCCATCCTTGTGTCCTATACCTTTATGGGACGCGGCATCGATATTGACGATATGCGTTTCACCGACATTCACGGCTCCACCACGTTGGTGTTTTCCTGTGCCGTGGTGGCGGCGATGGGCATTGTCTTTATGTGGCGTACGCAGAAAGAGCTGAAGTGATGCGGTCAAGGGCCTCCTTGACGATGGCCCTGGGCGTTCCGATATTCATACGCATAAATCCTTCCCCTTCAGGTCCGTAGTCGAGGCCGCTGTTGAGGCCGACCTTGGCTTCGTATAGCATTTTGTCCACCAATTCTTTATGGGAGAATCCCAATTCGCGGAAGTCCATCCAGATGAGGAACGAGGCTTCAGGGCGCATCATCTTCACTTTGGGAAGATGCTCTTGGAGATATTGTTCCGTGAAGTCGATGTTCCCCTGTAGGTAGTCCAGCAGTTGCAGGCGCCACTCCTCGCCATATCGGAAGGCGGCCTCCGCTCCGGTATAGGCGAAGATGTTGCCCAAGGAGAGTTCGTTGGCGTCAAGGAAGCCGAAGAACTTTTTCTTGATCTCCGGGTCGGGCACGTACCCGACGGAAGAGGCCAGTCCCGCCATATTGAAGGTCTTGCTGGGGGCGATGAAGGTGATGGAGTTGTGGTAGGCCTCGTCCGACACGGTGGAGAATGAGGTGTGCCGGTGGGGCGCGAAGGTCATATCGGCGTGGATTTCGTCGGCAATGACCAGCACGTGCTGTCGGTGGCAGACGGTCGCGATTTGCTGCAGCTCTTCCTTGCTCCAGACGGTGCCGCCGGGATTGTGCGGGTTGGCGAGGATGAACACTTTGCAGCCCTTGGCCTTCTCCTCAAAGTCGTCGAAGTCGATGGCGAAGCGCCCGTTGACGGTCTTCAGCGGGCTGCTCACGAAGACGCGGCCGCTGCGGTGGGGCACGTTGAGGAACGGGGGATAGACAGGTGTGGTGACCAGCACCTTGTCACCGGGCTGGGTGAATGCCTGCAGCATGAAGGCGATGCCCTGCACGATGCCCGGGATGAAGTGCAGGTTCTTCCATTGCGTGGTGATGCCGTAGTGCGTCTGCAGCCAGTTGATGACGGCGCAGACGTAGGTGTCGGAGGAAAAGGTGTAGCCCAGCACCTCGTGCTCGCACCGTTTCAGGATGGCGTCGAGGATGAAGTCGGGCGTCTTGAAGTCCATATCGGCCACCCACATCGGCAGGAGGTCGTCGGTGCCGAAGAACTGGTTGAGCATATCGTGTTTCACGCAGTGGGTGCCGCGGCGGGGAACGATTTCGTCGAAGTTGTATGTTGACATAGTTTCAGAATATTGTCGTAATAATGTGCAAAAATATGAAAAAAATGCGATGCCGCTTTCTCATCCCAAAAGAAAAATAGTATTTTTGCGGCTTTTAAAAAAGTAAAGATATGCAAACGAAAATCGCCATCATAGGTTATGGCAACATAGGCAAGGCCGTGGAACAGGCCGTTCTGGCCGCCGACGATATGCAGTTGGCTGGCATTTACCATCACAATGACAACTTGGAAGCATTGGACGCCGACGTGGCTGCGCTCTGCACGCCCACCCGTGAGGTGCCGGCGTTCGCGGAGAAACTGCTGCGCCAGGGCATCTCCACCGTGGACAGCTTCGACATCCACGGGCAGATTTTTGACCTGCGCAAGCGTCTCACCCCCGTCGCCAAGGAGCACCAGGCGGTCAGCATCGTTGCCGCCGGCTGGGATCCTGGCTCCGACTCGGTGGTGCGCGCCCTGTTGCTAGCACTGGCCCCCAAGGGCATCACCTACACCAACTTCGGTCCGGGCCGCAGTATGGGCCACACCGTGGCTGCCAAGGCCATCCCCGGCGTCAAGGACGCGCTCTCGATGACCATCCCGCTCGGCACAGGCATCCATCGCCGTATGGTCTATGTGGAATTGGCCGACGGCGCCGATTTCGCCACGGTGGAGAAACTTCTGTTGCAGGACGACTATTTTGCCCACGACGAGACGCACGTCATCCCCGTCCCCTCCATCGACGCGCTCAACAATGTGGCGCACGGCGTACATCTGATACGCTCCGGGGTGAGCGGCGACACGCACAACCAACGCTTCGAGTTTGATATGGAAATCAACAACCCTGCCCTCACGGGACAGGTGCTCGTGTCGTGTGCCCGCGCTGCGGTGCGTATGAAGGCGGAACAACATTACGGTGCCTTCACGATGATCGAGATACCGCCGATTCAACTCCTCCCCGGCGACGAGGAACAGCTGATTCGCTCGTTAGTGTAGTTTGAACTTATATTGTTCTTTGGTTATCTTACTCATAATTATATTGTTGACGCGTCAATTGTATCATTTTTTATCACCTCAAAATAAGAGATAAAAAAGACGGGATCTTGCGGTCCCGTCTTTTTGTTATGGATAAAGGTATGATTATTCGAAGGAGAGGATAGCCTCTTTGATTTTGGCGATGGCTTCGCGGAGTTCCTCTTCGGTGATGACCAACGGGGGAGCGAAGCGGATGATGTGCTGGTGGGTCGGTTTGGCGAGCACGCCGAGTTCTTTCATCTTCACGCACACGTCCCAGGCTTCCTTGCCGTTGGTGGGTTGGATGATGATGGCGTTGAGGAGGCCCTTGCCGCGCACTTGCTTGATGAGCGGGCTGTTGACCTTGTTCATCTCGTCGCGGAAGATCTTGCCGAGGTATTCGGCGCGCTCGGCGAGTTTTTCCTCTTTCACCACTTCGAGAGCGGCGATGCCGACACGGCAGGCGATGGGGTTGCCGCCGAAGGTGGAACCGTGCTCACCGGGCTTGATGTTCAGCATAATGTCGTCGTCGGCCAGGACTGCGGACACGGGCATTGTGCCACCGGAGAGAGCCTTGCCGAGGATGAGGATGTCGGGACGCACGCCTTCGTGGTCGCAGGCCAGCATCTTACCCGTACGGGCGATACCGGTTTGCACCTCGTCAGCCATAAAGAGCACGTTGTGGGCCTTGCAGAGGTCATAGCATTTCTTCAGATAACCGTCATCGGGCACATACACACCAGCCTCGCCTTGGATGGGTTCCACGAGGAAACCGCAGACGTTGGGATCTTCGAGAGCCTTGGCCAGAGCGTCCACGTCGTTGTACGGGATTTTGATGAAGCCCGGGGTGAACGGACCGAAGCCTGCATAAGCGTCAGGGTCGATGGAGAGGGAGATGATGGTGATGGTGCGGCCGTGGAAGTTGCCTTCGCAGACGATGATCTTGGCCTGGTTTTCGGGGATGCCCTTCTTGTCGTAACCCCAGCGGCGGGCGAGTTTCAAAGCAGTCTCGTCAGCCTCGGCACCGGAGTTCATCGGGAGCACCTTGTCGTAACCGAAGGTCTCGGTGACATATTTCTCATAAGGTCCCAAGCAGTCATTGTAGAAAGCGCGGGAGGTGAGGCACACCTTCTGGCACTGGTCTATCATAGCACCCACGATCTTGGGGTGGCAGTGGCCCTGGTTGACGGCAGAGTAAGCGGAGAGGAAATCGAAATACTTCTTGCCCTCCACGTCCCAAACGTACGGGCCCTTGCCGCGTGCGATGACCACGTCTAACGGATGATAGTTGTGTGCGCCGTACTTGGCTTCCATTTCAATGGCTTGTTGACTTGTTGTAATTTTTTCTACCATAATTGTGTATTTTAGTGAGTTTTACGTTTTTGCAAAAAAAGCGCGCAAAGATATGAATATTTTTTAAACGGAATAATGAAAACCGTTGAAAAAAACGGACGTCTTGTTTTTATTATCTATAACACTAAAATGCAGGAAATGATTTTAGGGTGCCATACTCGTGGATTTTTTTTGTATTTTTGCCCGCTTAAACAATACGACCTTATTATGAAAAAATATTTCTCCTTAATGGTTCTGGCGGCCTTCTGTGTCGTGACCCTCTTCTCGTGCAAACCCGATGACGAAATCTATAACCGCAAGTGCAAGATCAGCAAGATCTGGTACCTCAGCAACGTCGGCGACCCCAACGAGGTCTACCAATACGATAAAAAGGATATGCTCACCCATATCGTGATTGACTCGCTGGAGACGTATGATTTCGAATACAACAAGGACAAAACCGTTTCGCGGATTGTCCACAAAGGCAAACATTACACCGAGAAGATTGAGATGACCTACACCGACCGTTTGGTGGACAAGATGGTCTATTCCGTCAACGACACCATCCGTCAGGAAATCTCCTTCACCCGTGATGAGGAGACCACCCGCATCACTGGCATCGAGGAGGTTTACGACAAGGCATTCTACGACAGTTTCAGCATCCTGAGCAAGAAGAGTCTCTATCGCAAGATGGTGGGCGACCCCGAGCCTGTGATGAAGATGATGCGCGAGAACGGCGCCAAAGACCTGGTACTGCACTGCAAGAAGACTATCACCTACGATCCCGGCGAGAAGGAGAAGTATGAGAACATCGCCACCGTGGTGGAAGAGTACCCCGAGATGCGTCAGGAAATCACCCGCACATACAAATATGATCCTGAGTCCTTCAACCCCTTTTATGGAATGCAGTATGCCTACGCTGGCTATGCGGGCTATTATTTGAACAACAAGTTGGTGGAAACGGAAACCATCCGCACGGCAGGCGTCATCACCCGTGAGACCGTCTTCACCTACAATTACACGGGCCAGCATTTTATGAATGACAAGAAGTTCCCGCGCCAGTTCACCAAGACCTCCAGCGAGAACAATATCCCGCGTAACACCTATATTCTCTACGTCAAGTAAGCCTTTTTGATGAAATTCCACGAAGCAGGCAGGGTCAGCATCTTCATCACGTTGTTTTCCGTGGTGATGCTTACAGTGTGCTATGTGCTGTTCCTGGCCAACCTTTGGTGGGTGAACCTCATCTTCTTCACGGTAATGCTGGTTACAGCCGGTATGGTGGTGCGCTTTTTCCGCGTGCCGTTCCGTATCATCAACAAGGTGGAGGACGGTGTGCTGGCTCCTGCCGACGGGACTATCCTCTCTGTGGGCCCTGCTTTTGAATACGAATATTTCAAGGATGAACGCATAAAGATATCCATCTTTATGTCTGTCCATAATGTGCACGTCAACAGCTATCCCACCGACGGCACGATTGAGTACATCGCCTACCATCCAGGCAAATATGTGCTGGCCAAGCTGCCCAAGTCCTCCGTAGATAACGAGCACAACACCATCGTGGTGTCCCAGGACGAGCACCGGAAGGTGCTGTTCCGCCAGATTGCCGGATTCGTGGCTCGCCGTATCATCAGCTATCCCGAAGTGGGCGACACCGTCCAACAGGGCGAAGAGGTGGGTATGATCAAGTTCGGCTCCCGCGTGGACGTGTTCCTGCCCCTTGATGTGCAGACTGCCGTGCGCGTGGGCGACAAGGTGATCTCCAAAAAGACCGTTCTGGCCTATTTTTAACCTCCGGTTATGAAACTCAGCGTTGTCATCGTCAACTATAATGTCTCCTGTTTCCTCGAGCAGGCCCTCAATTCTGTGTATAAGGCCCTGCGCAATGTGGAAGGGGAGGTGTTTGTAGTGGATAACAACTCTGCGGACAACTCTTTGGAGATGCTGGCGGCCAAGTTCCCGCAGGTACAGGTCATCGCCAACAAGGAGAATGTGGGCTTCGCCCGTGCCAACAACCAGGCCATCCGTCTTTCCCGGGGCGAATATGTGCTCCTACTCAACCCCGACACTGTCGTGGAGGAGGATACCTTCGAGAAGTGCATCCGCTTTATGGACGAGACCCCAGATGCCGGCGGCCTAGGTGTCAAAATGCTCAACGGCAAGGGCGAGTTTTTGCCTGAGTCCAAGCGCGGCATCCCGTTGCCATCCGTGGCCTTCTACAAATTGTTCGGGCTTTCCAAACTCTTTCCCCGCTCCCGCAAGTTCGGGGCCTACCACCTTTCCTATCTCAGTGACGACGAGATTCATTCGGTGGAGGTGCTGGCTGGTGCTTTTATGATGATGCGCCGCAGCGTCCTCGACCAAGTGGGCCTTCTTGACGAGGACTATTTTATGTATGGCGAGGACATTGACCTCTCGTACCGTATTCTCAAGGGCGGTTACAAGAACTACTATTTCCCGGAGACTCGCATCATCCATTACAAAGGGGAGAGCACCAAGACGGGCAGTCTCAACTATGTGCACGTCTTCTACAAGGCGATGCAGATCTTTGCCCGCAAGCACTTCTCGCAGCAGAATGCCCGTTTCTTTAATTTCTTCATCAACTGTGCCATCTGGTTCAGGGCCTCGCTGGCGGCGCTCAAACGCATTGCCGCCAAGCTCTTGCTGCCCCTCATCGATTTCCTGCTGGTGTATGCGGGAATGTTCGTGCTGGCACGCTACTGGTCAAGCAACGTGTTGGCTCAGCGCCATACCGTGTATCCGGATTTCTATTATTATGGTATTATACCTTTATATATTATAGTGTGGCTGTCGGCGATTGCCCTTTGTAACGGCTATCGGAAACCCATCCGGCTGACCAGTGTCAACAAGGGTATTGCCTTCGGCACGATTGCTATCCTGTTGGTGTACGCCTTGCTGCCCGAAACGCTGCGCTTCTCGCGCGCGGTGGTCGTGTTTGGTGCGATGTGGACGGTCATTGTGGTGGATTTGGTCCGCTATTTCATACAAAAACTGCATATCAAAGGCTATAGTTTTGACACCAACAGTAGTCGCCGCATTGCTGTGGTGGGTGGCGCCGACGAGAGCGCCCGCGTGATGTCTCTCGTGCAGGAGATGGAACCCAAGTGCGAGTTTGCCGGTGTCGTCGCCCTGGATGAGGATACGGCCGGAAATGGCGAAACTATCGGTGTCCTGTCTCAAATCAGCGATCTTCTGCCGCTGTATCGCCTCAATGAGGTCGTCTTTTGCGCCAAGGATATGCCCAACCGCCAAATCATTGATTGGATGGACCGCCTCAGGCCCTTCCAGGTGGAGTACCGCATTGCGCCTGAAAACGCCTCCTCCATCATCGGCAGCAACTCCATCTTCACTTCCGGCAGCAGCCATCTTCGGAAGATGCACGCCATATCACAGCCCTCCAACCGCAGGGCCAAGCGTGCCTTTGATTTCTTCACGGCACTGGCGATGTTGTTCCTTCTGCCGCTGGATATTTGGTTTGTGCACGACAAGGGCGGTTTTGTACGCAATATCTTCGCCGTGCTGGCGGGCCGCAAAAGCTGGGTGGGATGCTCTCTCCCTTCCAATGCTGACGTCGCAGGCCTGAAGCCCGGAGTGCTCTCTCCCGTTGACGCTTTCCCGAATAACACCTTCTCATCCGAGATGATTGCCACCGCCGACCAGCTCTACACGCAGGATTATAGCGTGCGGCAGGATGTGCGAACGGTGGCGCGGGGCTTTGGCCGGCTGGGGGAGTTGAGAATTGAGAGTTGAGAATTGAGAGTTGAGAATTGAGAGTTGAGAATTACCATTCTTCATTCTCCATTCTCCATTTTTCATTCTTCATTCTTCATTCTCCACTCACCGTTACGTGGATTCCCTCAGAATGCGAGGTGAACTCCGGTGCGTACATACATTGGATGGTGGTGAGTCCGTTGCTGTAGGAGCCCGTCATCGTGGCCACCAAGGTGTATTCGAATACGTATGTGCCCTTGGGAAGGTAGTCGATGAAGAAGTTGGTGGAGGCGTCTTTCGTGCACTCGTAATACCACAAGCCGTCCTGATGGCGGTAGCCCGACAGCACATTCGTGGGCTCGAAGCAGGCTGCGCGCATATCCTTCAGATGCACATACTCCATATCGCGGTCGGTGCGGATTTCCACACGCACGCGCACTTTGTCACCGGCTTTCAGCGGCGATTGCTCCGTGATGGCGGTGAGCACCTCTCCGCGCTCGCCAATCTCCACTTTGTACAGTTGTTTCTGTATGCTGAAGTTGCCGTCCTGGCTGTGCTCCACCTTGTCCAGATTCTCCAGATACTGCCAGTACAGGCCGCCCCACGCAGGACCGGGGGTCTGTTTTTCAATCTTCAGATTGGCCATATCGGCGGTCACATCGCCGCCCTTCCAGCTCTTCTTGATGTATCCAGTGCCGGCCTCCGCCTGCTCGGTGCCGTCGCCCTCGGTGTAGGTCCATTGGTCGCCGAGCGACAAGGTTACACCGTTGGTGTTCTCCAACTGCGTGTTGTTCAGCAGCAGGGCGTAGATGGCTTCGGTGGTGGATTTGGTGGTGGGCCAGCTTTGCGTCTGCTTCTGCTTGAGCAGCCACAACTGCATATTCTCCACGGATTCTGTGTCGTGCGTGATGGTGTTAAACGCCTCAATAAGCAGCGCCTGGCGCTCAATGGGGGCTTCGTACCAGAACCAGCCGTAGCCGCTCTTCTTCCAGAACATTCCCATCTCCTCATTGTACTGCGCCATCGATTTGATGTGGGCGATGATCTGCTTTGCCAGCTGCGTGTCGCCGTTGCGATGGCAGACAAGGGCAATCATTCCCTGCATATAGATGGACTGGCTCTTCCAGTTCTTCTTGATGTTGTTGTAGTTGAAGTTATAGGCCTCCAGATGAGTGCTGTTGACTTTCTGGTCGAGGAAGAAGCTGCGGGCATAGAGGTAGTGGATGTCGCCCCAGGAAGAGGTGTGCTCCTTCTTTTGCCAACGCTGGTAGTAGTCGTTCATCTCGCGGTCGATGAAGCTGATGGCCTTCTTGAGGGTGTTGGATTTCAGTGCCGACTTGACACCGAGTGCGTTAAGATGTCCGATGCCGGCAACAATGTGCTCAGTGATGTAGCTGCTGCTTTGTCCGCCGGCAAACCACGACCAGCCGCCATCGTTGTTCTGGCGGTCTTCCAGCTTCTTGCAGGCGTTTTTGCCCTCTTTGGCCATACGATGCAGGTCGAAGAGCAAGGCCACATTCTGCTTGCGTGAGGATTCGCGCTGCGCGTCGAGTACCCAAGGAGTCTCTTCCAGCAAGACGCTCTTGAGCTCTTGGTTCTTCTCCAACTGCGAACAGAAGGCGTCGGGGGTGGCGTTGAGCCATTCGTCAAAAACCTGCTTCATACGCGGATGGCTGTTCACGATGTTGGTGGCTAGGGTGTTGGCATAGTAGCGGCTGAAAATCTGCTCGTTGCACTCGTAGGGATATTCCATCAGATAGGGCATTGCCTGGATGGCGTACCAGATGGGGTTCGGGGTGAATTCCAGCGTCAGCGACTGCGTGGTGAGCGTGTTGCTGGCGGTGGGGAGGAAACTCTTCTCCAAACGGTCGAAGCGGAAGGTCTTGCTGCCCTTGCCGGAGATGTGCAGCGGCATACTCTCAGTAATCAGGATGCGGTTGGTGAGCACGGGCAGGGTGCGCTCCTCGCCGTCGGAAAAGGCCGGGGTCTCCAGGTTGCGGGCCACGATACGGCAGGTGACGGCCCCGAGGTTTTGCGGCACCACCACGCGGAAATGCACTTCCTGGGATTGGCCGGGCTTCACCTCAAAGGGCTGGGCCGTGGCGCCCTCCACAATCTGCAAATCGGCATTGTTGAACGGGTTGCGGAACGACAGGGTGACATTGCCACACTGGGTGACGCTGTCCATATTGACCACCTTGGCCGACAGGATTAGCGTGTCGCCCTCGCGCAGGAATCGCGGCACATTGGGCACCACCATCAGCTTCTTGCTGGTCTGCACGTATTTTTCGAATGCGCCCGACATCAGATCCGTGTTGTGGGCAAAACCCAACAGTTTCCATTTGGTCAGCGACTCGGGCATTGTGAAGGTTATCAGCACATTGCCTTCTTTGTCGGTGCGCAAGTCGGGGAAGAAAAAGGCGGTTTCGGCGAAGTTGGTGCGCACCTGGACCTCTTCCTCCTTCGGCTCGGCGGGAGCTTCCCATTGATGGGTGAGATTTTTGTCTGAGGCAAGGTTTGGATCTACAGCAAGCGCATCATCTACGGTTACAAGCGCATCATCTTCCATTATGGCCACTTCCGCCACTTCTGCAGAGGATTCCACCATATTTAAAACCACCTCTTCTTGATGAGGTACGCCTGCGGTTTTGTATAGTCTGCCGCCCCCGGCCCCGAATCCGTAATAATGATTCATCAGGAAACGCAGGTGGGGATAGTTCCGTGCCTTAATCTCCTTGTAACGCGTGTTGGCTAAGGATTCGCTGTAGGTTATGGAAAAACCGTCTTTAATGGCACCGGTTAGTGAGGTTCTGAAAGAGGGGCTACGATGATGGAAAATAGTTTGGGCGAAGGAATTCGGTGAGGCAAGGGCATCCAGGGAGGCATCGTACATAGAACAGAGCAACTCGGCGGCCACCTTGTCGCCATCCTTGTCTTTCAATCGTATCTGATACTGCTCGGCACTGCCCGGTTCCGTCTTGTCGCGGAAGGTAAGGAAGTCAAAATCTATTTTCTGATGAGAATAAGGAACATTTATGCTCAGCGACTGCTCGAATCGGTGGTTGTTTTGTACCGTAAAGGCGTGGAATGACACGGTGCCGAGGTCTTTCTCGGTAAGCGTGTAACTGAAATTGGCCTTGCCACGGTTGAGGGTCACCCACTTGGATTCGACCAGACGGTCGTTGGAGGTGATTTCGCAGAGCACGCGGGCGTTCTTCAGATAGCTCTCCACCGTGACGTGGATGGTCTGGCCCACCTCATTCACATCCGTTTTCTCCTGATGAATCCAAAGCGGTTTGTATCGTACAGATTTCTTGCTGTTTTTATTGTAAATAGTGACATAAGATTCTTTTACGATCTCGTTACGGTCGCGGTCGCGGGTGGTGAAGGTGATTTTGTAGGTGCCTTCGGCCAGATTTTCCAGATTCGGGATGGAGAAGAGCGCTTTGCCGTCGGCTTCAAAGTCGCCGCTGCAGACAAGGTCTCCCTCCCAATCCTCCACGTGCCGTTTGTTTTCGAGGTCGAGATAGGGGAGGGCCTTCAGCATTGCTTCCTGATCGGAGAGGTAGTAGTCGTGGCTGGGGCATTCGTTGAGGTATTCCGCAGGAGTCTGCAGCAGGCCGATTTCGTAATGCAGTGTTGTTTTCTGGGGTTCGCCAGCCAAGTTGGTGGCTTTCACGGAAAAAGCGTTCTTCTCGCTCATCTCCAATTGCCCGGGCAGGTTGCTTTCAATGATCAGGCTGGTGTTGCTGACTAAGACGGTGGCGTTGGCGGAGTGCGTCTCCCCCGTGATGTCAGTCACATCCGCGGTGACCTTGAAGCGATAGAGCGGGTTGTGGCGTTGCGCCTCCAAGTCGGGCAGCGCGGTGAACTGGATGCGGAAGGTGCCGTCCTCGTCGGTCGTCACCTCGCCGGAGGCGATCTCCTGGGCGGGACTGCTCGGGTACCACCACCAGCAGCGCCACCACGGGAAACTGGCCGTGCGTTCCACGTGGTACTTGACCGTGGCCCCGCCGATGGCGTAGCCGGCGTAGGCCTTCACGGTGCCGCTTACCTCCACCTCTTGGTCTGTGCGGAATTGCTCCTTAGGTTGCGCCATCTCCACTTCAAAGGTGGGCCGTTTGTACTCTTCCACCTGAATGGAGGTGGAACCGTGCTTGCACCAGATGCGGAAGGTTCCGTTCAACCCCGATGTGGGCAGCGTGAAACTACCGGAGAAGGAGCCGTATTCGTTGGTGGTTTTCTCCTCTTTGGCAACATCCTGCCAGTTGGCGTCTTGTAAAATCACGCGCTCGCTTTCGTTGGCAGCCACTCCTTGGCTGATCTTGTTGTAATATCCTGATGTTTGGTTTTTTACAACGATGCCTTTGTAATAAACGGTCTGCCCTGGGCGATAGATAGTGCGGTCGGTGAAAATGTAGGTTTGGAGCTCCTCACGGCTTTCGAGCTGGTCGCCGTCCATCCATCGGTTTTCAAACAGCGTTATCTCTTCCCCGCTTTTTTGCAACTTAGCGCGCAAACGGCCAGCCTCCTTTATCGTGAAGGTGTGTTCACACCGCCCGTTCTTGTTGGTGGTGAGCTTGTACTGGCACAGCTGGTTTTTGAAATTGTAGTCGGAGTAGGTGCTCAGCGTGATGGTAGCCCCGTCTATGGGATTGCCCGTCACTCGGTCGGTGACGAAAAACTCGTAATGCAGCCCGTTGTTGCGCCAGTCGGCCGCCAAATTGGTAATGGTGACCTTCTCATAGGTGAAATCCCCTTTGCTGTTGGCGCTGAAGGGGGCGTTGGAGGCGAGCAACACGTATGTGCCCTGCTTCAGGGGCGGCAGCAGGAAGTGGCCGCTTCTCTGACGATGGTCCTTCACTTCCGGCACAGGAATGCTGGACTCATAAACCTGTTTTTTGGAAATGAGTTCCGCATAGGCATTGCGGCTCCTCATTATTTGGCTGTACTCGGATTTGGTAACGGGAATAATACGGAAATAGATATTCCGGCTGTCTTTATAGATGAAATTGATGAGATTAGGCTCGCCAACCGGCATCGTTTCCATTACGCTGAAGCGGATGATGGATTTCTGGATTTCCGATATCCTTACAGAGGCATTGCGCCCCTCAAGGGATTTGGAGTCATCCTGAATGGCCGTCTGGAACCATTCGATGGCTGTGATGTGGTCGTTGGCGTATTCAGGATGCTCGTCCTTGTTGTAGAAGTAGCCGCGATTTTGGTAATAGTTGCCCAATTGGTATGCCACCATCTCGTGGCCCGGCTGATTGCGGTATTGCTCCTCCAGTTTCAACAACTCTTTCAGATGGTTTTCGGAGGCGTTTTCCTTGTTTCCGGTGGTGGAAAGATAGTCGAAACGCCGCAAGGTCACATCGAGCAGGGCGTGCGGGTCTGCATCGTGCAGATGCAGGCGGGTGAGCTCTTGCATAATTTTCAAGGAGAGGTAAGAGAAAGAGTATTCGTCGGGAGAGTCGATGTTCATATTGGTGAACACGCTGTTCTCAGACCAGTATTTGCCATTGTTAATGTCGAAGGGAGTAATCGGGATGGGCATCTCGCTGATGCGGCGGCTCAGGAAATCCAGGGCACGGAAGGCCAAGAAGTCGTACAGCGTGGGACGGTACGGCTCGGAAATCACAGAGTCGAGCAGCGGGGCCCAGTCGCGGATGGGGATGCGCTTCAGAAAGTCCTCGTCGCGCAGCGACTGCTGGTAGTGGTACACAATCTGTTTCACCAAGGTCTGGAGGTCCCACACGTTGAGGTCGGCGGGCACGGCACCCTCCACTGGCGTGCGTTCCAGGATACGGTAACGGTTCTCCTGGTAATAGTTGCCGAGAAAAGAGGCCATACAGCTGTGCCATACGGCTTCGTTGGCGGGGTTGCCCCGCTGAACCTCTATTTGTCTGGAGATGTTTAGATAGACGGTGTCGGCGCCATTGTCGTATTGTTGGTAGTCGCGTTCCAATTTGGACAGGATAGACGCTATCTCCTTAGGTGTTTGCTGGGCGGAAAGTGTGTTCATAAACAAAATACTTATAAGAAAAAGGTGAAAACAGTTTTTTTTCATAGCTCTGAAGATTGAGGATGAAGGGTTGAAGTGTGAAAACGAATGTGAAAAAAACGATTCGGTTGCCACTTTTATTATAGGACTGCAAAAGTAAACAAATATTCGATACTGCGGAAGAAACGCACTTTTTTCGTATTTTTGCAGCCTTGAAAATCATAACCTATGGCAGACGATACCAACGATAAATTGGAAGAGGTCGAGCTTCCCGAAGAGGAGCAGACCTCGGACCTTCATAAAGTCATTTTTGTGCAGTCGATGTACCGGGAGTGGTTCTTGGACTACGCCTCCTATGTTATCCTCGACCGCGCCTTCCCGGATGTCTATGACGGCCTCAAGCCTGTGCAGCGGCGTATTCTCCACTCGATGGACGAACTGGAGGACGGGCGTTACAACAAGGTGGCCAACATCGTGGGTAACACGATGAAATACCACCCTCACGGCGACCAGTCCATCTACTCCGCCCTCGTGGCAATGGGTCAGAAGAATTACGTCATCGACACGCAGGGTAACTGGGGTAACATCCTGACCGGCGACCCGGCGGCTGCCCCCCGTTACATCGAGGCGCGCCTCTCCAAGTTTGCCCTTGAGGTGGTCTTTAACCACAAGACCACCGATTGGCAGGTCTCCTACGACGGCCGCAACAAGGAGCCCATCGCGCTGCCCATCAAGTTCCCGCTGCTGCTCGCGCAGGGCGTGGACGGTGTGGGCGTGGGTATGTCCACCAAAATCCTGCCCCACAACTTCAACGAGCTGATTGACGCCTCCATCCACATCCTGCGGGGTGAGGACTTCGAGATTTATCCCGACTTCCCCACCGGCGGTGCGGCCGACGTGAGTCGCTACGCCGACGGCGCCCAGGGCGGCAAGGTGCGCAACCGCGCCAAGATCAACATCATCGACAACAAGACCCTCGTCATCACGGAAATCCCGTACGGCACCACCACTGGCAAGCTGATCACGGAGTCGAAGAACTCCATCACCGCCGCCGTGGAGATGGGCAAGCTCAAAATCAAGAAAATCGACGACAACACCGCCGAGCACGTGGAAATCTATCTCCACCTCCAGCCCGGCGTCTCGCCCGACCAGACCATTGACGCCCTCTATGCCTTCACCGACTGCGAGATCACCTATTCCACCAACGCCTGCGTCATCTGGAACGGCCATCCCGTGTTCACCAACGTCAAGGAGATTCTCAAGATCAACACCGAGAACACCCTCAACCTGCTGCGCAAGGAGCTGGAGATAGAACTGGACGAGCTGGATGCCAAATGGCACAAAATCTCCCTTGAGAAAATCTTCTTCGAGAAACGCATCTATAAGGAACTCGAAAAGGATGTCGATTCCTGGGACCTCCAGATCGAAAACATCGAGCGCGCCTTCGACCCCTACCGGCCGCTGTTCCGCAAGGAGATTACCCGCGACGACGTGCTCTCCCTTTGTGAGAAACCTGTCCGTAAGATCTCCAAGTTCGACATCAAGAAGGCGGAACAGGACATCGCCGACATCGAACTCAACATCGAGGAGGTGCAGAACCACCTGCAGCATTTGGTGGACTATGCCGTCAATTTCTTCCGCCAGCTGAAGAAGAAGTACGGTGCCGACCATCCGCGCCTTACCGAGCTCAAGAGTTTCGACAATATTGTGGCCGCCACTGTGGCTGTGGCCAACCAGAAACTCTATGTGAACAAGAAGGAGGGCTTCATCGGCACAGCTCTCAAGAAAGATGCCGATGTGGAGTACTGCTGCGACTGCTCCGACCTGGATGAGGTGGTTGTGTTCCACGATGACGGCAAGTTCATCATCACCAAGGTGGCCGACAAGAAGTTCGTGGGCAAGAACATCATCCTTGTGGAGGTGTTCAAGCGCGGCGATGACAGACATATATATAATATGTGTTACGTGAACGGCACCGGCGGCTCCACGATGGTGAAGCGTTTCGCCATCGGCGGCGTCTCCCGCGACAAGGAGTACGACCTCACCAAGGGCAAGGCTGGCTCCAAGGTCACCTATTTCACCTCCAACCCCAACGGCGAGGCTGAGGTGATCCGCGTGAAACTCAAGCCCAAGGCCAAACTCAAGAAGCGTGAGTTCGACTACGACTTCAGCCAGCTGGCCGTCAAGAGCCGCTCCGCGTTGGGCAACTTGCTGACGCACTATCCCGTGGCCAGCATCACAATGAGCCAGAAGGGTGTCTCCACCCTCAGCGCCATCAATGTCTATTTCGAGGAGTCGGTGATGCGCCTCAATACCGACGAGCGCGGCACCCTGCTCGGCGCCTTCAAGGAGGACGACAAGATTCTCAGCATCTACAAGTCGGGCAACTACCGCGTCACCGGTTTCGAGCTCAACACCCACTTCGACGATGACCTCGGTGTGATCCGCAAGTGGAACAAGAACCACGTCATCACCGTGGTCTATTACCAGAAGAAGGAGGACAAGTACTATATGAAGCGCTTTGCGCCTGACACCTTCAACAAGAAGGTGGAGTTTGTGCCCGACGACGGTGTCTCCTCCATCGTAGGAATCTCCATCGACTATCTGCCGCAGATCAAGGTCACCTACCGCCTCAAGAAGGCTACGGAAGACTCCGAAGAGATCATCTCCTGCGCCGAGTTTGTGGAACTGATGACCTTCCGCGCCCGCGGCAAGCGCATCAACTTCCCCAATATCAAGTCGGTGGCTTTCATTGAACCGCTGCCGTACGACGAACCCGAGGAGGAACCCGAACCTGAAACGCCGGAAGATCCCGACGACGATTCTGCCGAGAGCCTGGACGAGGCTGTGGCCAAGGATATTTTCAAGGACATCACCATCGATTCTGGCGACGCGCCTTCCTTCGGTGACGAGGCTGGCGACCAGCTGAGTCTCTTTTAGACAATGAAAGCCAAGCCCTTTTTGGTAAGTGTCTTATGGGCAATCGTCATTGTGACAGCGGTTGCCTGTAGGGAGCGCGTGGTGCCGCCCACGCCCTACACCATAGAGGTGCCCTTCGGTTTCCCCACGCGGCTCAACATCCCCGATGACAATCCGATGACCGTGGAGGGCGTGGCTTTGGGCGAGCTCCTCTTCAATGACCCGCATTTGTGTGGCTATCGGGGCAGCGAGCCCGATTCGCTGATGTCGTGCGCCACCTGTCACCGGCGTTCCTGCAACTACGATATGGGCGTCGACAATCCGCGCTTTCCCGACGGCGTGGCGCGGGGCCGCACCACGGGTAAGGCCACTCTTCACAACGTGATGCCCCTCACCAACCTTGTCTTCAACAACGAGGGCTATTTCTGGAACGGCAGCGTCTGCAACCAGAACCCCAATGCCGAGGCCCGCACCATCGAGGATATTGTCAGGATGGCCATCATCGCTGACGATGAGATGTGCTCCACGCCCGAGCGCACCTTGGCCGCCATCCGCGCCGACAGTCGCTATCCCGAGTACTTCAAGAAAGCCTTCGGCTCGGAGGAGATTACGATGGAGCGTATCGAGAAGGCCATCGCCCAATATGTGCGCTCACGGGTGTCGGGCAACGCCAAGTTCGACCGCTACTTGAGAGGGGAGGAGCAACTCACCCCGGAGGAGTTGCGCGGCTATATCCTCTTCACTACCGAGGAGGGCGCCGACTGCTTCCATTGCCACGGCAGCGACGGCTCCCCGCTCTTCACCACTAATCTCTTCTATAATAACGGCCTTGACGATTTTTTTGTGGACGACCACGACCGGAGTTCTTTCACGGGTGACCCGATGGACCGCGGGGCCTACCGCGCGCCCTCGTTGCGCAATGTGGCTGTGTCGGCTCCGTATATGCACGACGGGCGCTATCGCACACTCGATGAGGTACTTATGTTTTATAATGAGGGAGTGCGCCTGTCGCCCTACATCAGTCCGCTGATGCATAAAGCCAACGAGGGCGGGGCCCATCTCACCCCCTCCGACATTGCGGCTTTGAAGGCCTTCTTGATGACGCTGACTGACGAAAAATATTTGGAAAATTGAACATAACACAATTTTTGTATTTTTGCCGCCGTTAATGCAACGCAAGAAAATTATTATTAACAAAAAAAATTATAAAGAATGAAAAAACAAATCTCCTTATGGCTTGCCGTCATTATGCTTTTCGGCACCATTGCTACATTTGCTCAGAAACCCTTCGCCGGGACCATCACTTTCGCCTGGAGCGCAGAGGGTACGGACGATCCTAATGTCGCTGCCCAATTGGCTGAATTGTCGCAAGAGGTCATCCTCTTGGGTAACAACACCAAGACTGTCCTCAACCAGATGGGTGTCGGCATCATCAACATCACCAATGGCGACTACAAATTGGTTACCACGGTGATAGACATCCCCGGTTACGGAAAATACTATGTTGAGCAGGACGAGAATGAGGTCAAGAAGAAGTTTGAAACCTCCAAGATGGATTTCAACTACAAGGATGAAACCAAGACCATTGCCGGTTACAACTGCAAGAAGGTGGTGGTGAAGGTCACTGACCTTGAGACCGACGAGGAGGATGAGATTGTGCTTTGGGTGACCGACGAACTGATGACCGGCGATTATGTCAATTTCAGCACCTATCCTGGCCTGAAGGGTTATCCTCTTGGCATTGAAATGAAGAAAGAGATCGATGGCGAAGAGGTGACGTTGGTGCAAAAGGCCTCTGCTGTCACTCCGAGCAAGAAGATCAAATCCACTGAGTTCCTCCGTCCCTCCGACGCTAAGGACATCAAGGATGCCCCTGCCGAGCTGAAGCAGATGTTCGGTATGGATGAGTCCGAAGAGTAATCATCAATAACTTATATAGAAGAAAAAAGGCGAACCGTTTGGCTCGCCTTTTTTTATGTGGTATGAAAGCGCCGTTATTGGGCTGCTTCCTCTTTGGGGACGATGCGGATCAGTTCGATGTCGAACACGAGCGGGGAGTAGGGCGGGATGTTGTAGTTGCCTCTTTCGCCGTAGGCCAGATTGGAGGGGATGAGCACGGTGGCCTTCTCGCCGACGTGCATCTTGCTGAGGGCCATTTCCCAGCCGGGAATCACCTGGTGGGCGCCGAGCGTGAAGGTGAAGGGCTCGCCACGGGGAATGGAGCTGTCGAACACAGTGCCGTCGAGCAGTTTGCCGGTGTAGTGTACCTCAAGGTTGTCCATCTCCTTGGGCAGCGGGCCGTTGCCCTTCTTGGTGGTCACAATGTAGAGGCCTTCGGGGGTGGGGGAGACCTTGATGTTGTTGTCCTTCACGTAGGAGAGGATCTTGTCAGCCTCCTGGGCGGCGCTCTCCTGCATCATCTTCTCATATTCGGCCTGCATTTTCTTGAATTCCGCGGCGGGAATCAGGCCGTAGAGTTTGACATCGGAGTAGAGCGGGGTGTCGCCGAAAGGATACTCCTGGCCTTGCATAAAGTTGTCGAAGAACTCCTTGCCGTTGAAGATGAAGGTCGCGCTGTCGCCGACGTGCATCATACGGACTGCGGTGTAGAAGTCGCCGTCGTAGATGGAGTCCATCAGCATCTCCTGGGGCATCATCGGGATGAGCACGGAGTCACCGGCGCGGAGGTTGAACAGCAGCCCCACGAGGTCGCCGGTCTTGGGCATCGCGGCCGTGTCGTTGATGTCACCGTAGAATTGGTAGTAGAGGCCGGTTTCTCTGTCTTTCTTGAAGCCTTTGTACTTGCTGAAGACACCTTTGGCGGCCAAGATGCCGCAGATGATGCCGGCCAGCACGAGCAGGCCCACGATGATGCCGATGATCAGGCCGGTCTTGCCTTTGGCAGGTTTCTCTTCCTCAACGGAAGCGGTGGTATCTGCCGTGGAAACCTCAGGAGTCTCCACCACGTCCTTTGCCTCTTCGCGAGTTTCCTCCACCTGGGGAGTCTCGATGTTCTCTTGAATCTCTTGATTCTCTAAATTCTCTTGATTTTCGATTTCTGACATTGTTGTGTTGTTATGATGTTATTAAATTTGGTTTATTGTCTCCTCGTCACGGCTCCCCACAGCGGCCTTCGGCCTTGTGTGGGGGGTACCAGGCTCCTCCTCACGGCTCCATACTGCGCTTCGCTTGTGCGGGGTTACTGGAATTTTGTCCCTTCGGGACTGCTTGAGGTATAATTCTCCATTCTCAATTCTCCATTCTCAATTCTCCATTCTCAATTCTTCACTCGTACAATCATCGCCACCGGCACGCGCCCCTTGATCTGGTCGCCGTCGCCGGCCACGCCGTAGGCGAGGTGGGAGGGGACAACCAGCCGGGCTTCGCTGCCGGGACGGAGCAGTTGCGCGGCCTCGTGCAGGCCCGTGATCTCCTCGGAGCGTCCCACGGTGAAGGATTTTTCACCGTTGTACACGCGCTCGCCAGACAGGAGGAACGTTTCGTAGTCGAGGGTCACAAGGTCGCCCTCCTGGAAGCATTCGCCCTCGCCGGGTTTTACAATCTGGATGCGGAGGCCCGTGCCCGTGCGGGTCATATCCCAGCCGTATCGCTTGACGAAGAGGTCGATCTCTTCGTTTTCCCATTGCAGGATTTTCTTGTTGCCCTCCACGTAGGGGGCGTCCTTGTCAACTGTGGGCTCCTTGTCGGAGGTGACCACCTGGCCGGTCTGCCGATTATGGCAGGCGGCGGCAAGCAGCAGACAAAGCAGCAAGGACAATATGCGGAGAGGACGGGTCAAGGCTTTCAGATCTTGAAGTTGTTCTGGAAGGTTTCGCGGGCGGCCTGCTCGAAATGCTTGAGAGCCTCCTCGATGGTACCGTTGAAGAAGGCGCCGGCCGCGTTGTGGTGGCCGCCACCGTTGTAGTATTTGCGGGCGAACTTGTTGACATCCACAGGGCCCATCGAGCGGAATGAGGCCCGGATGCGGTTCTCCCGCTCCACAAAGAAGGCGGTGTAGTGGATGTCCTGGATGGAGAGGCCGTAGTTGACGAACCCCTCGGTGTCGCCGATTTGGAAACCGTTGTCCAGGAGGTCCTGTTTGCTGAGATACATATAGGAGACGCCCAGCTCGGGCAGCACGGTCATACGCTGCGACAGGGCGAGGCCCAGCAGTTTCATCCGGCTGATGGTGTAGTTGTCATAGACCTTGCGGTGTATCGACTCGCCGTTGACGCCGGAGGCGATGATCTTGCGCAGCACGTCGTAGGTGGAGGGATTGTCGCAGGCGTAGGTCACCGAGCCCGTGTCGGTGATGATGCCCACATAGAGGGCCTCGGCGATGGGGCGGGTGAACTTGCGTTTTGGGGTCAGGTACTTGTAGAGGAAATTATAGACCAGCTCGGCGGCGGAGCTCGTCTTGGCGGTGGAGTACATCACGTCGCACTCGATGTCGGGCTGCACGTGGTGGTCAATGAGCACCTTGAAGCCGCGGGCCTTGACGATGGAGCGCTCGAGGTCCTGTCCGGCGCGGTGCGGCATATTCATATCCACCACGAAGAGGATGTCGGCCTCCTTGATGGCTTTGCGAGCCGTGGTGAGGTGCTCCTGGGCGACGATGATGTCGTCGGCCCCCTCCATCCAGTGGAGGAAGTCCGGGAACGGGTTCGGCGAGATGACCGACACCTCGTAACCGTCGTCTTTGAAATAGTGATACAGGGCTAAAGCGGAGCCCACCGCGTCCCCGTCAGGGTTGAAATGGAAGACAATGGCGATGCGTTTCGAACGCTCCAGCGTCTCCTTGAAGAGTTGTATTTCCTGCTTTTTCAAGTCTCTGTTTTTTAAGGCTGCAAAAATAGTAAAAAAGTGCGTTGCCGGAGAAACAATTATTATTTCTTTGTTAGCCCGATAATTTTTTTTTATATATTTGCAGCCGCAACCCTAAACATTTCCATTATGAAAAGAAAACTGTCCTGTTTAGTGTTTGTTATGTCCATCTGCACTGCTGCCGTGGCACAGAATGGTCATTACAGTTATGGCGTACACAACATTAACGGTGTTGTCAACGCATCAAGTGCTGTAAATGTATTATCCGCTGCACAGACCGTCACCCAAAAAGTTTTCATTAATCGCTAATCCCCTTTAAATATGAAACGCCTCCTCCTGATATGGACCATTCTCCTGCCTTTGTGTGCATTGGCACAGGAGGGATACTCTGGAAGGGATTTTTGGGTGACATCCCTTAAGTATATTGGTCTGAATAGATTAGACAGCGTCCTTTTGTATCTTGTTGGTGATTCACTCTGTACCGGATATGTGGAAAACCCCAACACTTCCTTCTATGAGACATTTAGCGTAGTTCCCGGCGTTCCCACTATCATCAAAATCCCGCAATCAGAGATTCAATATGACCAAAACCAACCTTCCATACAAGCCAAAGGTGTACACATTTCTGCCTTTCGCAACATATATGCATACCTTCAGAATTTTGTCATAGATTCGATAGATAATTTTAATAACACTTCCTACCATTTTCATTCAAAGAAAATACCCTTGTTCCCTGTCCAAATGCTGACAGACAACCTCACTTGCTTATACAGAGGAGCCTCTGCTGGATTCTATATTGTTGTAGCTATCGAAGATGGCACGTTACTTACTTATGACCATCAATCTCCTAATGGTTCGGTTTTGCTAGACAAAGGAGAAGTGGTGCTAATAGACGGAAACGTAATCGACTCATATAGTTTACAAACAAACTGCAAAACAATAGCCTGTTATTGGGCGGATGACATTTACTATGTCGGATCTACATTTTATCCCGCCACTAAACTTTCTTTTTTTGATGGTAAAGACTTTATTGTCAAGAAATCACCCAACACTAGGTATAATAAAATATTAGAAATACGCGCAAATTCATCCTATACCTTGTTTTCGGGAGTAGATGTCTGTTTTTGTAATAGATTTGTTGTTGGGATAAGTGGTGCTATAATGCATGCTTTTAAAAAAGTTCACTGCAATCAATACACCCGTCCGTATCTAATTGATGTTCCCTTTACGTTTATTAGAAGCCCAAGATTAATGTTCAGTATTGCTCCGAACCCTATTTTTGAAAGGAGGGAGGGTAATTATTCTTATATTAATTCGGGTTTTTGGCAGCTTATTAGTAGCTGCAATTTGGATTTACATGCGAACGCACAACCGCGCCTTCCCAATGACATTATGGTGAACCAGTGGATAATACCCACCACCCGCCGTAATGTTAATGTAGTCAACAGAAATTACGATACAACTTATGCAGAACTTGATATTTACGTCCACGAAAACGGGCTCCATTCCACTTATCTGAACGGTCAATTATTGCCCGCCTCCGCCTTCGATTCCGTGCCCTTCACCCACCGCGATTACTGGGTGGCACAGTTCGGTTACTACAACGACTCTATTCCGGAAATCATCCGCGTGGAGAACCCCAATGGTTTCAGTGCCTATCTCGACGAATACGGGTATACTCCTGCAGGACCCAATACCGACTCCATTTGGTTATGCTACTATCACGACAACAACTCCGGTGTCAACTTCAACACCGCACCAATAGAGCATTCCAACCTCAGCCCCCGCGACGGTGACACCGTCTATCGCTGCCTTGGCAACACCCTGCACTTAGACGTAGAACACAACCCTGACTCCCTGGAGTTCGACTGGATTGTGGACGGCGTCACCCACTACAACACCCGCA